>Ga0181348_1001106_pt1 | contig 11851 bp, 10 predicted proteins | sample Su13VDMM110DN_FD_130092 | JGI IMG/M metagenome (GOLD analysis project Ga0181348, IMG submission 130092) | Freshwater viral communities from Lake Michigan, USA - Su13.VD.MM110.D.N | ecosystem: Environmental > Aquatic > Freshwater > Lake | place: USA: Michigan | collected 2013-07-16
GAAACTGAAATAGTCACAAAACGATTTAGTTCAAAAGACCCCGCAGACCTTGCAAAATTAAATCAAATGTTAAAAACACCTGATGTTCTTAAAAATCAAAATGTTGAAGTAAAAGAGGGTGAACAAGAAGTTGATGAAAAATTTGAATCTAAAAAACAACAAAAATATTTTTTTGCTAAATGTGGGGACGGTAAAACAAAAGAACAAAAAAAATGGTGTAAAATGGCGGATGAATTCGCAAAAAAGACTAACTTTGATAAGTTACCTAAAAAGAAAACTGAAACAAATGAAGATGAAGGAACTCCTGTTTACCAAAAAACGGCTGAAAATTTATACGCTAAAACATTAACCAATGTTTCAAAAAGTACAGTACCTGGTTTTACATTACCAACAAATGAATCAAAATTAGAGAAAAAAATAACACAATTAGTTGAGAAACATATTTCACCTAAAATGAGTAAACAAGATTTTATAAACACAATTAAAAATATTATGGTAGAATCACCAAAAAAATTTCCTGTTGTGAAAAGAAATTTAAAATTACCTATAATGGGTCTTAATGAAGATAATGATGAAAATGGATTACCTGATTGGTTAACATCAAAATCAATTGGAATATAATATTAACAAATAAAATCAATAATAATGAGTTTAAACCCCAAAATGGAAGATATCAAAGTAGTTAAAAACTATTTAGATAACAAATTAATTAATGAAGGTCTAACTAAGCGTGAGAAAACGTTATTGGATAATATTAAATCCCAAATCAATGAAGCCCCAATTGATTATTCAAATGTTGGGGGTTCAAGAATGGAACGTGGTACTCAATCAAAAATTGAGAAAAAAGAAACACCATATCACGAAATGGGATTATCGGACGAGTTAATTGACATCTTATCTTCAGAATCTTTCCAACATTCAGTTGAGAAAGTTAAAGATGCTTTAGGTGACAATTCACAAATGGTTGAAGGTGACCCTGATAGTGTGTTTAGAAATTTAATGGGTACGGCTATGAACTCATTAGGAACGATATCAAGATTCCAAGGTAGAAATAGTGAAGCCATCGAAAAAATGGCCGAGAAATTAGTTACAGAACATTTTAATTTAGACAAACCCCCATACAGTAAACGATTAAAATTAGAGGCAAAATTAATCACATCGCCAATGAGTTCGGTTAAAGGAATGAGAACTCAACCTGAAAAATTTAGTGACGCTCAAGTTGTTGACGCATTTAAAAACGCTGAAAAACATCAACAAGACTTAGAAGAATTTGCTGCGGATTTCGAAGATTTTGATTGGGAAAAAGGTAAAGAAATTTTTGATAAAAGAATGGAGGCCGACGCTCTTCAAACATTCAAAGATGAAAAGACTAAAAGACGTATTATGAATACATTTGTACAAGGGGCAGCATTCAATGTTGGTCATTTGTATAAAGAATTAAGTGATAAAATTAACGATATCAATCCTGAGTTGATGACGGCATATAATGTCTCTCAAGCGACTATGGAACATTTATATTGGATTTATCCTAATATGGAAAGTTCAGCATCCTCTGGTATGGGACATTTGGGACAAGTAGAAATTGTTGAACCTGAAAATGACAATGGACCTTACACCATCAGTGCAAGAGCAATGACGTTACCTTTATTAGTTCACGAATTGGTGAAAGGTGTGTTTGACTTTATGGCTTGGGATAGTTTACCTGAAGATGAAAAACAATCTAAAATGGTTGCGGGTAGTGAAGATACGTTACCTGGCGAAGTTTGGGATTCACGTTTGGGGTTAATCTTTTGGAAAAAATTACAGGAGGCAATGCCTAACGAGATATTCGCTGACGACCAAAGAATAATCCAATTATATTTATTCCATAAACTTGGTAGGTTATCGGCTAAACAATTAAAAACGTTCACTGAAGGTCTATTAAAAAATGACCCATCGGCAATGACTGCAATTGACCGTATGGTTAGTGAAGTTAGAGTTCAAATTCAAAATAGAAATGATGACGATGATGATTACGAAGATGATGAAACACCATCACAAAGTAATGATGATAATGATAACGATATGACTGATTTTGATGATTTAGATTTAGATGATTGGGATTAAATCCAGTTAAATTAATAGTTAACCCCCCATTAAGTGATTAATTGGGGGTTTTTTGATATTTATAAGTTAAATCGTCTATATGAGTTTAAATAAAGACCAAGTATTATTGGAATATGTTAAATGTATGAAGGACACTTCTTATGCGTTAAGAACATATCTACAGACATACGACAATACCGTTTCAAAATTTGTACCATTAGAGTTATTCCCTGACCAAATTACTTTGTTACAGGATTATGAAAACCACAATGAGAACATAGCATTAAAATATCGTCAAGCAGGTGTAACAACAGTAACCGCCGCTTGGATATCAAAAAAATTAGGGTTTGCTAGAAAAGAAAAACCTGAGAAAATTCTAATCATTGCCAACAAACTTGATACGTCAATCGAAATGGCTAATAAAGTTAGAATGTTTACCACACAATGGCCAAGTTGGGTTAACATTTCAATTGACCCCAATAAAAAATCAACAAAACATTGGAAATTAAATAATGGGTGTGAGGTTAAAGCCGTTGCAACATCAAAGGATGCTTTACGTGGATTTACCCCTACGATATTAGTATTTGATGAGGCCGCGTTTATCGAAGCCGATAGTGATTTCTGGTCAGCTTGTATGGCATCCCTATCTACAGGGGGTAAAGTAATTGTTGTCTCAACACCAAATGGTAATGACCCAATCTATTATGAAATTTATGACCAAGCATTGCGTGGAATGAATGATTTCAAAATTACTGAAATGTATTGGTATCGTGACCCTCGTTACACTAAAGATTTATATTTTGTAAAAACCGATGACGCAATTCATTATTTATTACATAAAGAAGAATACGACCCAACAAAAATTATTCATTGGACCGACAAACCATTTTTAGAAAGAAACTTTGATGAGGCTAAAGAATTAATTAACAATGGTTACAAACCTTGTTCTGATTGGTTCGAAAGAATGATTAAGAAACTTAAATATGATAAACGTAAAGTTTCACAAGAGTTAGAATGTAATTTCCTTGGTTCGGGGGATAACGTATTTGATTCAAGATTAATGCAGAAAATACGTGAGAATTATATTTTAGAACCTCAAAATAGAATGTTAGGTAATCAACTATGGATTTGGAAAGACCCGGTTATTGGGCATAAATACATTATGGGTGTCGATGTCAGCCGTGGAGATAGTGAGGATTTTAGTTCATTTCAAATTGTTGATTTTGACACTCGTGAACAAGTCGCTGAATTTGTTGGTAAATTACCTCCAGATACTATGGCAGAGATTTGTTTTAAATGGGCCAATATGTATTCGGCGTATGTCGTAATAGATATCACGGGTGGGATGGGAGTTTCTACCTCACGTAAATTACAAGAGTTAGGGTATAAGGACTTATACGTTGATGGTGAAGATATGAATAACACTTGGAAGTATAACCCCAAATCCGCTGAAAAAATACCGGGAATTAACTTTAACAACAAACGAGTTCAGATTATCGCATCATATGAAGAGGCGATGAGACACGATTTTAGGATTTATAGTCAACGACTATATAATGAAATGGATACTTTCATCTATATCAATGGAAGACCTGACCACCAAAAAGGACGACACGACGATTTACTTATGTCAGTGGCTATGGCAACATACGTGGGGGAAACTTCATTCAGTAAATTAACTAAAGTAACTGAACAAGCAAAAGCAATGATTGAGTCTTGGTCAGTAAACGATAATAAATCAGTTAGAGATAACATATCATTCAACCCTGTATTACCAAATATGATGGATAGAATGAATACTAATGATTCAGTATCATCGCAAGATTACCAAACATATGGTTGGTTATTTGGTACAGGTCGACGATAATGAAATTATGAAGTATTTAATTAATGATAAATAGCATTAAATTACCTATATGGAAAACAATAATCAAAATTTGACAGTTTGGCAACGATTGTCCCAATCATTTGGACCTAATTCGTTGTTAAACCAAGATTACCCAACATATAAGTTCGACAAAAAAGAATTGTTAAAAACAACTTCTAAAGACGATTATGAAAGGGAAAAGTTACAAGCACAACAAACCTTTTATTTAGGTAATCAATGGGCAAAAATTGAAACAAATTTATACTCACAAGCAATCTATTATGAACCAACACGTTTGGCCTCATTCTACGATTACGAATCTATGGAATATACACCTGAAATTTCTGCGGCGTTAGACATTTATGGTGAAGAAGCAACAACAGTTGACCAAAATGGTTTTATGTTACAAATCTATTCTGAATCAAAACGTATTAAATCAATTTTAACGGACCTATTCAACAATATTTTAGATATTAATACCAACTTACCAATGTGGGTGAGAAACACCTGTAAATACGGGGATAACTTCGTTTACTTGAAGCTAGACGCTGAGAAAGGAATTGTTGGTTGTATGCAATTACCAAATATTGAAATTGAACGTTTGGAACGTGGTATGGCCACAAGAACTCAGAATGTTGAAGAGCCGGCTGACAGTAAAGGTTTGAGATTCAAATGGAAAGTTAAGGATATGGAGTTTAACTCTTGGGAAATCGCTCACTTCCGTTTATTAGGTGATGATAGAAAACTTCCATATGGTACATCAATGTTAGAGAAGGCAAGACGTATTTGGAAACAATTATTATTATCTGAAGACGCGATGTTAATCTATAGAACCTCAAGAGCTCCTGAAAGACGTGTATTTAAAATATTCGTTGGTAATATGGACGATAAGGATGTTGAACCATATGTACAACGTGTTGCTAACAAATTTAAACGTGACCAAGTAGTTGATGGTAAAACAGGTAACGTTGATATGAGATTCAATCAAATGGCGGTTGACCAAGATTACTTTATACCTGTTCGTGACCCGGCAGCACCAAGTCCAATTGACACATTGCCGGGAGCTCAGAACTTAGGGGAGATAGCGGATATCGAATATATTCAAAAGAAGTTATTAACCGCATTACGTGTTCCTAAAGCATTCTTAGGTTTCGAAGAACCTGTTGGTGAAGGTAAGAATTTATCATTAATGGATATTCGTTTTGCAAGAACGATTAATAGAATCCAAAAATGTATGATAGCTGAAATGAATAAAATCGCAATCATTCATTTATTTTTGTTAGGGTTCGAAGATGAGTTATCAAATTTCACATTAGGTTTAGCAAATCCATCGACACAGGCCGACTTATTAAAAATTGAAGCTTGGAAAGAAAAAATAACATTATACAAAGACGCAGTTGCAGGAATTGAAGGTATCGCACCTGTATCGGTTTCTTGGGCCAAAAAACATATCCTTGGTTTCTCTGATGACGAAATTAAATTAGACTTACAACAACAACGTGTTGAGAAAGCAGTTGGTGCCGAGTTAACTAACACCGCGACGATAATTACCCATACAGGTATCTTTGATAACATTGATAAATTATATGGTACTAAAACTACTTCAGGAGTCACTCAAACCGCAGCCGCAGGTGCAACACCACCGCCACCACCGGGTGGAGGAGGAGGAATGCCTGATTTAGGTGGAGGTGAACCAATGGCTCCACCACCCACAGGTCCTGAACCAGGAGGTGATGCGGGTGTAACACCTGAATCGTTTGAGAGACGAGATAATTTAAAAATCTTAGTAGAAAATGAGGATTTATTAAATGAGGAATCGTTTATTGATTTATCTAAAGCAAGAAATTCTTTAGGTGATATTGAGAATCAATTGAACAAACTTCTAAGAGATTGATATTTATAATAAAAACGAAAAAATGAAATTTGGAATATTAAAATCAAAAATAGAAAACGTTTTAGTAGAGTCTTATAAAAACGGAACTTTTAAAGAGGAATTAAAAAACTTCGATAAATATGTTTTAAAGAACAAAAACGTTAGTAAATTATTTTATTTATATGATGATTTATCATCTAATAAAGGACTAAGTGAATCCATTGTTGACGATTACATTAACGAATCAATTAAATTATTTGAAAACACTACTAATAAAATTGACCCGTCTGAATTAAAAAAATTATCAGTGTGGGTTAAAAATAGTAAGACAGATAATAAATACGAAACAATTGATTCATTATTCAGTACAGGTGTGTTAACTATTGAGAATAGAATTAAAAGTAAAAAACTAATTTCTGAATCATTATCAAAATTTCCGGTAAAAGAGAAAGAAGTTGTAAATGTATCTTTTAGTTCTATGATTTCTATGGCAAACAAAACAATCTCAAAACATCTTGATGGGTTAAACGAATCAGAAAAAAGAGAATTTAATCAATTATTATCAGTTAACGATACCGAGTTAGAACCAAAGTATTCTACCATTAAAGAAAATGTGGTTGAGAGATTGAATACAATGTATAATCAAAATCACGACCGTTCAACTAGAAAAACAATCAATGAAACTATTGATAAACTTTCAATTGAGAAATACGATAAATTAAATTATTACAAACTTAAAAGTTTATACGAAAATCTTTAATCTTTGTCAGATTTATACATCTTTTGAACGTACTTAGCTTTGTTAAGTACGTTTCTTTTTTTAACAGAAGTCTTAATAAACTCTTTTCTATTCATCAATTCGGACATTTGTCTGGTCTTGATAATCTTACTTTTATATTGTTTTAATGCTTTCTCAATGTTTTTATCTTTACCGACCTTTACTATTATCATATTAAAAAATTGTTAAATTATGAGTTTTTTGACTCTTATTGTAAATATACTTACATTTTATAAAAATAAACGTTATACAATATGAAAAATAATGAAAAAAGGGAAAACCTCAAAAATCCAAGGGTTTAAAGCCGCAAAAGTCTTATACGGAACGGTTGATTCATTGAATTTAAAGTCACTATACTTAAACATCCAAACTTGGGTTGAACCTAAAAAAGACGTTGATAATTGGTCACGAGTAGTACTTAACTTAAGCAGAGCCATTAAACATTCAGTTTATGAAAAAACTAAAAATACAATATTTGACGATAAATTTATTGTTGATTTAGATTTAAGGTCAAGTGGGTTAAATCTAAATAAAAAATCGTTTATGAATCTCGAAATTAATTTTTATATAAACGACACCTCTTTAAATTTTAAAGATGGAATGGTTAAAGATACTCTAAAAGATATTACTTCACAAATATTTTTAGACAATTTTAAAATAAACCCCTATTTTAAATTTTACCTATCTAAAAATATTAAAACACTCAAAGAAACGATACAAACCGAAGATGTTTAATATTTATCATTAAAACATCAAGATGAGTTTAAAAATTTTAAACCCTAATGAAACAGGTAGGGGGATATTAATAGAGTACGACGCGGGGTTCATTTCCCCAAAAACTGAGAATAATTCATACATAATGGAATCTAGAACTAACTTAGACCATTCTAAACCATTTGAATTCTACGCAGTTTTACAAAAATATAATACACCAAATAGAAATGGTCGAGTTTACCCTGAACGTATTTTAAAACGTGAAGCGGATAACTACAAAGTAATGATTGATAAAGGGGTGTCACTTTCAGAGTTAAACCACCCTGAATCTTCTTTAATTGATTTGGACCGTGTTTCTCATATGATTACTGAAGTATGGTGGGAAGGTAATGTATTAATGGGTAAATTAAAATTACTAACAAGTCCTGGTTTCCACGAAAGAGGTATTGTATCAACTAAAGGGGATATGGCAGCTAACTATCTAAGACAAGGCGTTACTTTAGGTATATCATCAAGAGGGGTTGGTTCACTTAAAAAAGTTGGAGAACAAAATGAAGTACAAGACGATTTCGAATTAATTTGTTTTGACTTAGTTTCGTCACCTTCAACACCGGGGGCTTATTTATTCTTAGACCCTAATGATAGAACAAAATTTGATGAAAACATTGAAGAAGAAAATCAATCAAGAAAAGAAAAAGAATTAAATGGTAATAACAAATCACTTTACTTAATGAAAAAATTGAACGATTATTTAGGAAACAAATAAAAATAAATAATTTATGGAACAAGGAGAAAAGTATTTTGTAGCAAAAATTTGCTCTGATTTGTTAGACGCAGAATCAGGAAAAGTAAAAAAAGTAAGAGAAGAAAAATTAGTTAAGGCTTACAACCCTACTGATGTTGAGGCTAAAGTAACTAAGGTATATGAGAATTATACTATGGATTGGAGGATAACAGGTATCGTTGAAAGTAAAATAGATGAGGTTATTGAGGATTAATTTTAAAATTCAATAGAATGAAAGGAGGGATAATATCTCTCCTTTTTTTTGTGCTTATATTTTTTTTAGTTAAAAATAAAACAAGATATTAAAAATATTTGACACAGTAAATCTTAAAATTAAGTTTTTTTTAAAAATGGTAATATTTATTAAGAAATAAAACAAACATTTTTAAATGGCAAAAGAAAACTCTTTAGTAGAAGACGCATTTATTCAAATGAAAAATTTGGAAGAAGCCGTCGCAGAAAACGCAAAAGGAATACTAGCTTCAACAATGAAAGCAGAAATCAAAGAATTAGTAAAAGAGTCTCTATTCGAACAAGAAGATGAGATTGATGACACAGAGGTTGATATGGATGCAGAAGATGACGTAGATGTTACGGATTTAGACGCAGAAATGGATACTGATAATCTTGACATTGATTCTCAAGGAGAAGAGGACTTTGATATGGAAATGGACGATGAAGAACCGATTGATTTAACTGGCGATGATGTTAGTGATGAAGAAGTTTTAAGAGTTTTCCAATTAATGGGTCCTGAAGACGAGGTAATCGTTAAAAAAGATAACGAGGGGAATATCAATTTAAAAGATAACACAACAAACAAAGAATATATGATAGTACAAGAATCAGATATGGACGAGTTTAATGAAATGGATGAATTCCAATTTGACGAAAATGATGAATTGGATATGTCAGGTATTGGTATTGAAGATTCAGGATATGGTTCTGAATTTGACGAATCTGACGAATTGAATTTAGATGGTTTTGAACTTGAAGAAGATGATGATATTGAATTTGATGAAGATGATGAATCTATCGAATCTATAGTTGAAAGATTGTTCAATGAAGAATATGATGAAGACAGATTTCAAGACGTAAATGATTTAGATGAAGACCACGATTTTTACAATGAAGAGGAGGACATTGAGTACGAAATTGAAATGGATGAAGAAATGGGTGACGAATTTGAAGAACCCGTAATGGAATCTAAAAAAACTATCAGACCTAAAGGTGTTGGTATGGGTAAACCAAAATTCAATTACGACTCTAAACCAAATCAAGGTAAAGGTTTCGCAACAAAAAGAAAACAAGGTCCTAAGTCAGTTGGTACGGGTAGTGCGAAAAAAGGTTTCTCTTATAAAGATGGTGAAAATTTAGATGGTGAATTTAAAATTAACCCTAAAAAAGTAGAAGCGAAAGAAGCATCAAGAACTAAGGCTAACGGGTCTAATTTCAGAAGTGGTGGTTTACCAAAACCAAGAGCTCATTCATCTTTTAATACAGCTATCAAAGAAAATCAAAATAGACAAGAATTACAAATTCTTAGAGAAAAAAATGAAGAATACAGAAAAGCTCTTAACGTATTTAGAAATAAACTTAATGAAGTTGCGGTATTCAACTCAAACTTAGCTTATGCTACTCGTTTGTTTACTGAACATACAACAACTAAACAAGAGAAAATTAATATTTTAAGACGTTTTGATTCTGTTGAAACAATTAAAGAATCTAAGAACTTATTCCAATTTCTTAAAGAAGAATTATCAGGTAATAATTCAAAACCAATCAATGAATCAATCGAAAGAACAATTGACAAATCACCTGTAACAGGGTCAGCAATTAACTTGATTGAATCAAAAACGTATGAAAATCCACAATTCCTTAGAATGAAAGATTTGATGACGAAAATAAAATAAAAATAAACTAAAAACAAATAAAAACAAAAACTAAAAATGGGAGCATTATTAGAATCAGGTCTTGTAGGTAACATCGGGTTAAAACACCTTAAAGTTATCAAAGAAGATACAATCAACAAATGGGACAAATTAGGTTTCTTAGAAGACTTAACAGGTCACTTAAAAGAAAACGTAGCTCAATTATATGAGAATCAAGCGTCTTTCTTAATTAACGAGGCAACTTCAGAAGGTTCAAACGGAGCGTTTGAAACTGTAGTTTTCCCTATCGTTAGACGTGTATTCTCTAAATTATTAGCGAATGACATCGTTTCAGTACAAGCAATGAACTTACCAATCGGTAAATTGTTCTACTTCGTACCTAAAATTCAAGGTTACGATGGTGGTAATCACTTTAAACCATTTGGAGCTCCAGACGGACCTGCGGAAGTAGGTGCAGGATATGGTGATGGTTCTACTTATGGTAACAAAAATCTTTATGATTTATTTTATGAAGGTGCTGAACCAGGATTGGACCCAGCAGGATTATTTGATTACTCAAAAGGTTCTTTTGCGGTAATCACTGCGGACACTAGAGTTCAAGTATGGTCAGGTTCTGAATTAGTTGACCAAGTTGAAGAATTAGACGGAGCGACTGTAAGAAAAGTAATTATCAAAATGTCAGGTTTCGCAGAAACAGGTGCAGGTAAATTAATCGGTCCTGATGGAAATGAAATGGATACTGAATCTTTCTTAACTGATTTAATTATCACTAAAGGAGCTGGTTTATCTATCTCTGCAGAATCAGCTTGTACAGTAGTTGCAAACACACCATTATTATTTAGAGTTGTTACACAACAATATGGTAAAGGTATCGTTCAATACGGGAATTCAGTTAAAACTAACTTCTCATCTACAGGAAATGGTGGTTCATTCAGAAATATCTGTGACGCTAACGGTTTCATCTATTTAGAAGTTGATTTATCTTGTCCAGCTTGTGTTGGTTGTGGTGCTGATACATTAGATGGTTACACAGGAACGACTATTACATCTGCAGATACTGAAACTTCTTTCGTTGCAGTATTTAAACGTTACGAAGAATTAGAATTTGAAGACAGAATTGGTGAAGTATCTTTTGACTTAGAGTCAGTTACAGTATCAGTTACTGAAAGAAAATTAAGAGCACAATGGTCTCCTGAGTTAGCTCAAGACGTTGCTGCTTTCCATAACATCGACGCTGAGGCTGAGTTAACGGCATTATTGTCAGAACAAGTTGCTGCTGAGATTGACCGTGAGATTTTACGTGATTTACGTAAAGGAGCGGCTTGGAACCTACGTTGGGATTACAACGGATGGAGAAGAATCCAACAAACAACATCTTATACTCAAAAAGATTGGAATCAAACGTTGATTACGGCTATTAACCAATTATCAGCTCAAATTCACAAATCTACATTGAGAGGTGGAGCTAACTGGATTGTTGTTTCTTCTGAAGTTTCAGCTATCTTTGACGATTTAGAATACTTCCACGTATCTAACGCGTCTCCTGAGCAAGACCAATACAATATGGGTATCGAAAGAGTTGGTACATTAGCAGGTCGTTACCAAGTATACCGTGACCCTTACTTCCCTTCAAACACAGTATTGATTGGACACAAAGGAACGTCATTGTTAGATACAGGTTACATCTACGCACCATACGTACCGTTACAATTAACACCTACAATGTATAACCCATTCAACTTCACACCTATAAAAGGTATTATGACACGTTACGCTAAGAAAATGGTTAATAACAGATTCTATGCACGTATCACAGTTGATGGTGTTCGTACATTCGACTTGAAAGAATTGAGATAATCAA
>Ga0181348_1001110_pt1 | contig 11814 bp, 14 predicted proteins | sample Su13VDMM110DN_FD_130092 | JGI IMG/M metagenome (GOLD analysis project Ga0181348, IMG submission 130092) | Freshwater viral communities from Lake Michigan, USA - Su13.VD.MM110.D.N | ecosystem: Environmental > Aquatic > Freshwater > Lake | place: USA: Michigan | collected 2013-07-16
AAAAGAAGCTAATGAAAAATTAAATAATATTGATTTAATTAGAGATACACATCAATATTTAATGACTTTTGATAAGAGAAAACAAATAACAATTGAATATTTCAAAGAACAATTTAAAGAATCCGATATATATCAATCATTATGATTGTAATGTACCAATGACACAATTAATTAATATAAATTATGAATAAATATATTATCACGGAAAGATTAGGAGGTTTAGGAGACATTTTTGCTACATTTATTGGAACATGGATTTTAGCTAAATATAGCAATAGAGATGTAATAATAGATTGGAGACGAAATCCTTATAATTGGCATTGTGGAGATAGTATACAAGACAAACGTTCTGGACCGTATGTTCCTATCAATTCTTTTTTAACAATATTTGATGTTCCTACAAGTTTGTGTGGAGTGAACTTTTATTTACCGGAACATATATCTGAATATGGAGTAAGAAATAATAAAAATAATTTTTGGGAATATGATGATTTACAACTTTTATCTCAAAATAGTTCTAATATAGAAGAAACAGATTCCCTTTTATTTTCAAATGATGTCTTTGTTAGAAACGAAATACGATTTGGTACGTTCTGTAATGGTTCTCAAATTGATATGAATTTAGAATCATATTTTGATGAAAAAATAACAATTAATAACTTTTTTGAACATATTAAAATAAATCAATTTATTTCTTCTAAAATAAAATTTTATGAAAATCTATTTCTTAATAAGAAAATTTGTGGAATTCACATAAGACATGGCAATAATACTGAAGTAACAAATCCTTTAAGGCATCCAAATTGGATAAATGATGATGATTTAATTGAAAATATTAAACGGGAAACTAAACAATTTTGTGAAGAAGAATATCATTTTTTTATTTGTACTGATACGAAAAATATAAATGATTTGATATTAAAAGAAATTCCTAATTCTTTTAGTCTAAGTAAAGAATATTCTCATGAAAAAGAAAATTGTTTATTGTTAAATGGAAGAATAAATCCAATATCTTCTTTTCAACAAGCATTTTTAGATATGTATTTTCTCACTAAATGTTCTAAATTGTTATATACAAGAGAAAGTGTATTTACATTAATTCCTAGATATTATTATAATATTACAGATAAAAAAACTATTTTTTAATATGTTCGATATAAAATATAAAATTGAAAGTGATATAACAATTCATTCATTTGAATTGAAAAATACCCATCTTTTTTTTCACCATCATCCTTCGTTCATAAAGATATTAAAAGACAAGACAGATTTAACTTATTTGTTAAAAAGACAGTATTGGATAGATAATAAAAAACCGAACTATAACGATAGTCATATTAAATATGATGCAGAAATAATTAGAATAGAACATCCTTCTTTTTTTCTATTTGATGATTATTATGGGAATTATTTACATTATTTTGTAGAAACATTTCCAAAGATAAATTATTTTCTACAAATAAAAGAAAAAATACCAAATATAAAATTAACAATTCCTAATTTTATATGGGATTCTTTTATAAAAGAATCGATTTTGATGTATCTTGATAATGACATTAGTGATGTCGTTATATTAGATAATAATAAAAATTATATTTTTGACACACTACTTATACCAAGTAATATATACTTATGGCCTGACAAGTTTACTTTTTCAAATATCATATTCGACAGTTTTAAAAAGTTAAGTGATAAAGTCACGGTTGATGATGAAAAAACAGGTGTTTATATATCAAGACAAGACACAATTAAAGTGGGTTGGTGGCATGAAAGACATTTAGTAAACGAATTAGAATTAATTGAAAATATCAAAACCGATTTAAATTATGATATAGTTGAACTTTATTATTTAAACTTGCATGATAAAATTAAAATTTTTAAAACATATAAAAACATACTACAGACAAGTGGAGCTGGAATGATTAATTTATTGGCTTGTAAACCATTAACAAATTTTCATATTATTTCTAATCCATTATATAAATGGTCAGATCCCATTCTAAAAATAGCGGCTAACAAATTAAATGTAAATTTTTATGAATATGATTCTGCTAAAGTTATTTATGACCCCGACCAAATTTTAGAAGATCAAAGTAATCGTCCGTGGAAATTAGAAAACATGGAAAAAATAATATCAAAAATAAAAACTATATGATTGATTTAAATAACAGAATAAAACTTAAAGGAGGTTCTTTAAGCGGTGTTTATCTTGTAAACAACGATGGATTTAAATTTGTAAGAAAAGAAGTTTCATTGATTAAAAATAGAGAATATGGATTTCAACGATGGTATTCACAATTAAAAAAAATTCAAAGATTTAATAATTTATTTCCCGATCTTTTTCCCGAATTGTTGTCATATGGAATTGAAAAAGATATTGCATATTTTGACATGCAATATTTAGATAATGCAATTTCAGCACATAAATTCATTTGTAATACAACCGATGTTAAAAAAATTGAAATATTTTTTGAAAAATTAATATCTTCAATGAATCAAATTCATTCTTACAAATTTAAATCAAATGCAAGTTCTTTGGATTTATATATTAGAGAAGAAGTTACACAAAAATTAAACGATGTATATAATGATTCTGTTTTTTATAATTTTTTAAAATATGATTGTTTAATAGTAAATGATATTGAAATTAAATCGTTTTGTCATGATATAGAACGATATAAAGATTTGTTTAATAAAGTTTATAAAAATCCATTTGAATGTTTTACCCACGGAAACATTACTTTAGAGAATTTATTATATGATGAATATGAAAATAAATTGTATTTTATTGATCCATATGAAGAAAATATTATAGATTCACCATTAACAGAATATTCACAAATTTTTCAATCTTCAAATTCAAAGTATGAAATTTATAACGAATTGGATATTAAAATTGAAAATAACATTCTATATATAGACAATCAAACCAATTTCGGATTGGATTATTTTAATAGTTTATTTAAAAAATATTTAGTTGGTGAATTAACAAATGATCAATATATTAGTGTGAATTTGTTTGAAGTATCTCAATTTATTAGAATGCTGCCTTTTAAGAAAGAAATTGACAAGAATAAAATGTTATTTTTCTATGTATTGGCATCGAAACTGTTTACTGACATTAAAATTTTTATATGACAGAATATACAATCAATACATCAATTCCTATAAATTATAAAATAAAGAATTGTAAAGATATTTTTGATATCAACAATTCAGATTTACTTTATTCAAATTCAGAGGTTTATTCAAACAAAAGACTAATTATAGTAGATGAAAAAATATATAAATTATATGGTAACGAAATAAAAAAATATTTTGACACTCAAAATATTTACCATAAAGTAATAACAATGGAATCGGACGAAATTTATAAAACCGATGATAAATTAATATGGTTACTAGAAGAGATTGAAAATTTTAATTTAAATAGAAGAAATGAACCGATAATATGTATTGGTGGAGGAGTAACATTAGATATAGTTGGTCTGGCATCATCAATGTATCGTCGTGGTGTTCCTTACATAAGAGTCCCTACTACTTTATTAGGAATCGTAGATGTGTCTGTTGCTGCTAAAACAGCAGTCAATTTTAAAAATAGAAGAAATAGATTGGGTTCGTATTATCCGCCGATTTTAAGTTTGATAGATAAATCTTTTATATATACTCAAAACTTAACTGATATTAGTTCTGGCATGGGAGAAATATTAAAAATGGCAGTTATAAAAAATTATGATTTGTTTGAAATATTAGAAAAATACGGTAATGATTTATTATTGAATAAATTTAACCATGAATTTTCAGATCAAACGATTGATTTGTCAATAAAAGGAATGATAGAAGAACTTGAAAACAATTTATGGGAAAAAGATCTAAAGAGACTTGTTGATTTTGGACATACATTTAGTCCTATAATTGAAATGAGATCACTAGGAACGGATTGTGAATTAAAACATGGACAAGCAGTTGCTTTGGATGTAATATTTTCTTCTATAATATCTTATAATAGAAATCATCTTTCCTATGAAAGTTTAATTAGAATAATAAATACCGCAAAAAATATTGGATTACCTATTAAACATGATTATTTTTTCAATCTGGCATTTTTAATCGAATCATTAAATGATGCTATAAAACATCGAAATGGTAGTCAAAATATTCCAATTCCGTTGGAAATCGGTGAAGGAGATTTTTTAAATGATTTAACCGAATTAGAAATAATTAACGCAATTAACCTTTATAAAACTTTATGAATAAAACAGTTATTATTACAGGAACAAGTAGTGGAGTCGGAAAACAATGTGTCGAAAGGTTTTTAAATAAAAAATGGAATGTTATTGGATTATCAAGAACAAATGTAGATCTTTATAATGCAAACTATTTTCATATTAAAACTGATATAAAAGATCCAGTATCAATTAAAAATTCATTTGATATTATTTCAAAAAAATATAATTCAATCGATTTGTTAATAAATAATGCTGCGGTTTTTAAAATGAAACCTTTTGTAGAATTCAACGAAGAAGAAATTGATGATATTATTGATACTAACATTAAAGGAACAATCTTTTGCACATTAAACACTATTAAAATTATGAATAAGGGCAGAATTATAAATATAAGCTCGGTATCAGGAACACACGGTATAGAAAATCAATCGGTTTATAGTTCAACAAAATATGCATTAAATGGATTTGCAGAATCTTTAAACCAAGAATTAATTAAAAAAAATATATTAATAAGTACGATATGTCCTGGTGGAATTAACACTCCTCTATGGAATGATAAAAATCAATATCCAGGAAGTGACGTTACTAAAATATTAAATCCAAATGATATAGTAAATATGATTGAGTATATTGTTGATTTGCCGGAAAACGTTGTTTTAAAGAATGTAACTTTGTTCCCGACTTGTGAATGGCATTAAAAATATGAATCTAATACTAACAATGGCAGGTAAATATTCTAGGTTTGTAAATGAAGGATATAAAATTCCTAAATATTTATTGCCTTGGACAAATCATACAATATTATCCGAAATATTATTTAATATTACAAAAGATAATGCATTTAAAAATATTTTTCTTGTTGCAAATAAAAATGACAAGAATTTTATACATCAAATTTTGCATACGATGAAATATTATAATATTCAAAGTGATAATTTAATTTTTATAAATGATACAAAAAGTCAATGTGAAACTGCTTTAATAGCAATTAAAGAATTTAGTGATAAAATATCAACTAAAGAACCAATATGTTTTCATAACATTGATACAATCTTATATAAAAGAAATTTTGAAAATGTATATGAATGTTTAACTAAGTATGATGGGTATATTGACATATTTATGTCGAATAATCACGAATACAGTTATATATTGAAAGATCAAATGTTCGTTAGAGACATACAAGAAAAAATATTGATTTCATCAACCGCTAGTTCTGGTTTTTATGGATTTTCAAATGTTGATGTATTTGTTGAAAATTATGAAGCGGATTACTTTAGTAAGACATATAGAAAGATGATATCAAACAACAAAAAAATAATCTGTGGAAATCTACATGATGAAAATGATACTTTAGTATTAGGAACACCTAAAGAATATTTTTATTTATCCGCAAAAAATTAGTGATATAAAATTAAAAAATAAGATATGAACATAAATAAATTTTTTAACAAAATATTAGTTTTGAATTATGATGAAGATCGAAAACGTCATATAGTGAAACACTTTAAAGAAAAAAATATACACAACTATGTTTTTATTAAAGGTGTTGACGGACGTAAATTAAAGAAAAAAACGGGTTATAACAAATTGGTTAAATTGTATAAACCGTCTTTACAAGAACAATCTGTATTTTCTTGTTGGCCATTATCATTCGGTGAAATAGGATGTAGTCTTGCTCACTTAAAAGCATTTAAATACATTTTAAATAATAAATTAAATAATGCATTAGTTTGTGAAGATGATATATTTTTCAATGATAATTTTAAAAATCATGAAATTATGTTAGACAATATTCCTGACAATTGGGATTTATTACATTTTCATTCGTGGAGAGGATTTGATGCATGTTCACATGAAAATTTTGAAGAATACACTTTATCCAAAAAAAGAAAGCGGATTAATCAATATGTATATAAAGGACATAAGGAATATGGAGGTACAACTTGTTACGGTATAACATATAATACTGCACGGTGTTTAATTACGTGGTCATGGCCTGTAATGTATGCAGCTGATGGTATTGTTGATAAGATATCAGAAACTGAAATTAATAGAAAATATTGGAATGATTATGTTATACATCCGTTTATATGCGAACAATCAAAACCATCATTAATCGATGAAGTTGACAATCAATGTAAAGATGTAAAAATAACCAGAATTGAAAGATGGAAAAACTATGAATGATATAATTAAATACTCAACTGACTGTTTGAAGTTATTATCTGATAAATTTAAAGATCGTAATATATTTCATTGGATTGATTTCGGAACTCTTTTATCTGCATATAGAGACGGTAAAATGTTTGATCATGATTATGATGTAGATATATGTATATTTAAAGAAAAAAAGTCTGATGTAATTCAAATATTAAATGAATTGATCAATGAAAATAGATTATCAATAATGTTTGGAACCGAAGGAAATATTATTATGATTGAATTTTCCGAACATAATATTAAATCCAGAAGATTTGATATTTATATATGTGAAAGAAATGGAAATTTTATTGGAATGCCTCATTTCAATGGCAACTTTAAATTCAAGTCATTTTATATAGATGAATTGGAAACAATAAAACTTGGAGATTATCAATTTAATTGTCCTAGACATTTGTCATCATTCTTAAAAGTAAGATACGGAAAAGATTATATGATTCCTCAATATAGATGTGAAGAATTAGATAAAGAATGGTGGGAAATTGCAGATAATGTTGGTACGGATAATGATCACCATGTAGCATACACATATGGTGTATATGATATGTTTCATGTTGGACATCTCAATTTATTTAGAAGAATAAAAAATAATTTTGATAAACTAATTGTAGGTGTTCATAACGATGAACAAGTTATTACATATAAACAAAAACCAATAATACCTTATAAAGATAGATTAGAAATAATAAAATCGTGTAAATATGTAGATGATATAGTAGAAAATGCTCCTTTAATAATTACAAATCAAATTTTAGATGAATTTAATGCTGATTATGTAATTGCCGGAAAAGAAAATGAAGAATATCTTAAAAAATATTATAATGTGTCTGAAAATAGATTGCATTTGATTTCTAGAACACCCGATATATCTACATCTATTTTGAAATCTAAAATTGTACAATGAAAATAATTGATAACTATGCCTATCCAGATTGGGATAATTATTATTGCAATAATTTATTGCATACAGTATATGGCCATCCTACGAGAGAATTAACTGAAAAACAATTTTTAATTGAATATTTTAAGAATAAAAACATCATCAATTCTATTGATGTGGGTGCTCATATTGGATTTCATTCATTGTTTTTATCAAATATTTGTCAGAATGTATGTTCATTCGAAGCAAATCCAGATAACTTTTCTTGTTTTCAATATAATACTAGAAATATTAAAAACATACACGGATTTAATTTTGCAATTGGAGATAAAAACGATTCATGTAAAATTGAAATACCGTGGGATTTTCCTATAAAAGAAAACATTAACAGTGGAATGGGTTATATTACCGATGGAAAATCAACTCAAATGAAACGATTAGATGATTTATATTTGTCAGATATAAATTTTATAAAAATTGATGTTGAAGGATATGAATATTTTGTATTAAATGGTGCTAAACAACTATTATCTAATAATCACATTCTAATAATGTTTGAATCTAACGGAAATGAATCTAGATTTAATATAAAATTGACAGACATACAAAATTTACTTGATTCTTTGAATTACAAATTTATTGCTCATATAGATCAAAACATATTTTATTCTAATTATGAAAGTTAAATTGTTCACATACTGGGAAGGATATAAACCAGATTACATAAAATTGTGTGAGAATATAATATCCAAACAAATTTGTTATAATATTGAATATCACCCTATAAATGATATCAATTTATATGATTATTTATCTGAAAATGAATTACCAATAAATTTAAAACATATAAATTGTCTTGCACATAAAGCCGATTATATTAGATGTTGTTTAATTTATAAATATGGGGGAATATGGTTAGATTCAGATCAAATATTGGTATCGGATTTGTCGGAAGTATTAGATCTTTTAAAAACGAATGATTATGTTACTTACGAGTGGGAAAAAAATCAACCATCTATAGGATTTTTTTCAGCAAATAGTGACAACATTTTATTGCAGAAATGGAAGTTGTCTATGGAAACATTAATGTCAAAAAAAAGTGAATTTCACTGGGTTGAATTGGGATATGATTTATTATATCCAATATTGCAAGATTTGTTAGTTACTAATAAATTGAAATATTATGCATATGATGCCCACACTAGTTTTGCACCATTAGAATGGACTCAACATGATAAATTTTTTCAAGATGGTGATTTAGAAACCTTACACTTAAAATCAGTAATGCTTTATAATTCAAAGTTTCCAGATTGGTTTAAAAATATGTCTCAAGAAGAGATACTAAGAAATAACTTTTTAATTTCTAAACTTTTTAAACGTGTATTATGAAAATTTTTTGTGTTACTCTAAAAGAGTCAGAATATAGAATAGAAATGGCAAAAAAAAAGTTTGAAAAATACAATCTTTCTTATGAATTTTTCTATGGAGTCAACGGTAATAATACCAATTTAAAAGTTATAAATGACAATGAATGGGAACATACACAAATGAACGCAGGTAGAATTGGATGTTTTCTTTCACATTTCATATTATGGAATCATATATTACATAGTGAATATGATGAAGTACTAATAGTAGAAGATGATTTTACATTAGATGTTTCATTTGATAAAATTTTAGAATATAAACATGAACTTCCAATAGATTGGGATTTGTTTTTTGTAGGATATTGTTGTGAAACTGATACAAAAATGAAATCTATATCTGAAAATATAATGATAGGTGATGGAATTTGTACTCACGGTTATTTTATAAATAAAAAATGTATATCTAAATTATTACCAATGATTTTCCCAGTAGATTTGCCTATAGATATAAAAATGCGTACTTTATATGATAAGTTGAATGTTTATTTTAGTAGAGAAAAATGTATAACAAATGGATCAATAAATAAACAGTATGAATCTAAAACTAACATATGAAAATTGCGTTTTATTCTAATACATTATGTTTGAGAGGCACAGAGATTAATTTATATAATCTTGCAAATTATAATGAAACACTATTAAACAATCAAAGTATTATTATTTCTCAACTTAATACAAATTTAGATGCATTAGAAAAATTTAAAAATAGATTTAAAGTAATTTTGTCAGACTTTGAGGAAATTGATTCTATAATTACAAAAGAAAAAATAGATTGGATTTACATAACAAAGGCAGGGAAAATAGATAAATATGTAACTAATATAGTTCCATCATTCATTCATGTAGTATTTAGAAACAATCAACCACATGGAAGTAAATATATCTATATATCTGATTGGTTAGCTAAAAATCAAGGATATGATCCAGAAAGTTATTCATTGCCTTATATTGTTGAAAAAATAAATTCATATGGGGATTTGAGAAATTATTTAAATATACCAAATGATGCAATTGTATTTGGTTGTTATGGCGGTGAATATGAATTTGATATAGAATTTGTACATGATGTTATAAAAAATATTGTTAAAAATAGAAAAGATATCTATTTCATATTTATGAATATAAATAAATTTTATGATGATCATAATCAAATTATTCATTTGCCTGGAACTTGGGATTTAGTACTTAAATCAAAATTTATTAACACTTGTAATGCTATGTTGCATGCAAGATATATGGGAGAATCATATGGATGTGCAATAGCAGAATTTTCAATGGCAAATAAACCAGTAATAACTTATAATGAAAGTGGTGACCGTTGTCACATAGAAATATTAAATAATAAAGGAATTTATTACAGTAACAGTGATCAATTAAATAACATATTGAATAATTTAAACAATTACATAAAATATGATGATTATAATACCATCTATTCAAAATTTTCAGCTGAAAACATAATTAGTAAATTCAAAAAAATGATTGTTTAGATTAAACTTCTTTACATTTATCAATAGTATTTAATACTTGTTTAATTAGATTTAATTCATTTATGTATTTTAATTTGGCTGATTTAGTATCAAACTGATTGTAAGATATTTCTCCATTGTTGATTTTATCTATTACTGATATACATTCATCAAAGTTATTTACTTGTATAAGATTATTTTTTGTAAATATATCCAATACATTTGGCGCTCCACAATATATTGGAACTGTGTCACACATAAAACAATCATATAATTTTTCTGTAATATAACCTTTTTCATAACTATTTTCTATGCAAATAGAAAATTTATAATTAATTAATCCGTTGTACTTTAATAATAAAGGACCATAGATATTTTTGCTTATGTCTGGAGTGAAATTTTTTCCGTATATATCAACATTTTTATTATTGACACCAAAGTATTCAGATAGTTGTTTTCTTAATTTATAACCATCTTTACTGTCATTTTTTTCACCACATATAAAACTTATGAGTTTTGATTTAAATGTGTTTTTAAAATTCATATTATCTGGTAATGTATCACAAAACATTTCATGTGATATTATGTCATGCATAAATCCACAATTTGTCCATTCAATAACATTATCATAGTTATATAATAATTTATCATGAAACATTACAACCTTACATAACTTATACAAATCTTTATTCCAATGATGCCATGACGGTTCCATCACTAAACCTATTGTTTTATCATAATTTTTAATCTTAGATTTATCTTGTATATCATTTATAATTACTAGATAATCATAATCATCATTAAATGTTAAAATATCATAAAAACTCGGATCAGTTCCATAATTTGATAGTATTCTACTATATAAACTTTTATCGTTAGTCCAACTACAAGTGAATTTTATTTTCATATTTTTGCAACAATGATATCATTATTTGTATAACCATCAATAAATGATATGTTATAATTTGGATTTATTTTATACAATTCATTTATGATAGTTTGCAATGTTAATTTTTCTCCCCAAACATTTTCCATTCCAAAAATTCTTATATCATCGATTAATATTGTATGATCATTTCTTTTTGAATTTGATATTATTTCTAGTTCTTCTAATAAAGGACATTTTCTTATATTCGGAGTTATATTTGGAATTATATTACAATCATCTATATGTGCATCTAACCAGAATGTAGTTTTTGTATCAATCAAAGGTAACAGTTTTTTTAAAACTGTAGGTGAATCTCCCAAATGAAATTCAATATTATTACATTTTTTGCATTTTTTAATTGCGACCGATAATAAATGTTGTTGTAATTCTATACTAATTACTTTTTTAAATCCTAAATTAGATGCAACAAAAGCGGTTTCGCCGTGATATGTTCCCGTTTCAATAAATATATCATTAATAAACTGTTTTAATTGGAAATTTATATCTCTAAAACTCATAAAGTAAATATACAATTCATACATATCTATGTTATGAACAAATCATATTAATACTATAGTCTAAAATAATAGATATTAACTGTTGTTTTCTTATATTTATAGTTATGTCAAATACTATAAATGAAAATGATTTGGGAGAT
>Ga0181348_1001118_pt1 | contig 11778 bp, 7 predicted proteins | sample Su13VDMM110DN_FD_130092 | JGI IMG/M metagenome (GOLD analysis project Ga0181348, IMG submission 130092) | Freshwater viral communities from Lake Michigan, USA - Su13.VD.MM110.D.N | ecosystem: Environmental > Aquatic > Freshwater > Lake | place: USA: Michigan | collected 2013-07-16
AACTTACGAAACTTTTTAGCCCAGTATGGTTGTCAACTTAAATCACACTTTACTGGTAAGAACAAATGGGACACTTCTTTTGGTGTAGCCTCTATGGCTAGTCTTTTTGGAACTATCCGTGATGAACGATTCCAAGATAACAATATTATTGAACTGCCTTCTAACGAAGGTTCTGAAGGTTTAAAGACTTTGGTACAGGAACTAATTACCTGGAAACCAGAAACTAAAAATCCAACAGACTGCGTTATGGCTTTATGGTTTGCAATTATTCGCGTCAGAGAAATGATGCAACAGTCTAGCAGGATAGGTCAATACGCACCTAACCGTTGGGCGACACGTTCACAAATAGCACAGCGTGGTTCAATCCAATTGGATGACGCATTCGCTGACCAGTGGAATGAATACTACGCATAGGAGAACAATGGCATTATCAATGGAGCAGGTAGCAGCACGTGTTACAGCGTTACGCTACCGCAACAACGAGCGCGACCAGCGCAACCTTGACGTCCTTGCTGTACGTAAGGGTAAGATTGCTGAAGTCTATCCTGATTTTTTCCCAGACGGAGTAAACGCAAATGTCGTGGCAAATTTTATTGACATTGTTGCGCGTGACTTATCCGAAGTTATGGCACCACTCCCAGCCGTCAACTGCTCAGCAGCGAATCAAGTTAACGACCGCGCTCGTAATTTCGCGGACAAGCGTACACGGATTGCTTCTAATTATTTTCAGCATTCTGACCTTGCGGTACATATGTACTCGGGAGCAGACTGGTACATAACATATGGTTTCGTTCCGTTCATTATTGAACTTGACGAAGAAAGCAAGTTGCCTCGCATCCGCATAGAAAACCCACTGGGTGCTTACCCAGAGTTTGATCGCTATGGACGCTGCATCGCTTTTGCTAAAAGATATATGATGAGTCTTGGCGAATTAGTTTCTCAATTCCCTGAGTATGAGCGTGAACTGCTAGGTGGCTACGGCTACAAGCAGGACCTCAACCACCAGGTTGAACTCATTCGCTATTATGACAAAGACCAATCACTTATCTATATTCCTTCTAAACAAGACCTAGTACTGTCAAAGGCTGCTAACCCACTCGGCAAGATGATGGTTGTAGTAGCACGTAAACCATCTATCGATGGTGAACTACGTGGACAGTTTGATGACATTCTAGGCATTCAATTAATGCGCAACCGCTTTGCGTTGCTTGCTATGGAAGCAGCAGAGAAATCTGTACAGGCTCCTATTGTACTTCCTCAAGATGTACAAGAACTGCAACTAGGTGGCGATGCGGTTATCCGCACTTCTAATCCAGCAGGTGTACGTCGCGTAGAATTAAATATCCCACCAGGCGCCTTTACTGAGCAGACTTTGCTTAATGAAGAACTACGTGTTGGTGCTCGTTATCCTGAAGGACGCACAGGTAACATGAGCGCATCGGTTGTAACTGGCCAAGGCGTACAAGCACTCATGGGTGCATTTGACACACAAGTTAAATCAGCACAGGCAATCTTTGCTGCTGCACTTCGTGATGTTATTAGAATCTGTTTTGAAGTTGATGAAGTTATTTATCCCGAAGAAAAAACAATTCGTGGCGTAGATTCTGGTTCACCTTATGAAGTTATTTATGTTCCTACAAAGGATATTAAAAAAGATTACTCAGCAGATGTTCGTTATGGAATGTTGGCTGGGTTAAATCCTGCGCAGGGACTTATTTTTATGTTACAAGCACTTGGTGGTGGGCTCATCTCCAAAGATATGGCTATGCGTGAACTTCCATTTACAGTTAACGTTACTCAAGAATTAGAAAAGATTGAAATTGAGAACTTGCGTTCTGGATTACTTTCTTCACTAAGCGCTACTGCTCAAGCAATTCCTCAAATGGTAGCACAGGGTCAAGACCCAACTGAAATTGTTAATAAACTTGCAGCAGTAATTAAAGCACGCCAAAAAGGACAAATACTTGAAGATGCTATTGGCGAAATCTTCGCTCCTAAACCCGAGGTTCCTCCTGCTGGCGCTCCTGCATCTATGGTTGAGCAACCGTCCCCTGCTCCCGCTGGAATGTCGGCAGGAGGCGCTCTTTCTCCTATGGGTGACGGCTCCCCACCAGATATTCAAACATTATTATCTAGCCTCTCAAGTGGCGGAGCAGCAAACGCAACGGTTCGTACCTCGCGTAAACAATAACTAAGTAGGGGACAATGACAACTATAATAGGAATACAGCACGACAACGGCTGTACCTTAGTTGCCGATAGCCTAGTAAGTGATGATAGCGGTCGTACTTGGAATCATCCACAGATGACTAAAATTAATAAACGAGGCGCATTCCTTATAGGAGGCGCTGGGGAAGTTGCTCCTTGTGATATAGCACAACATATTTGGGAGCCACCAATTCTAACCGTTAAAGATAAAAAAGATGTTTACCATTTTATGATTACAAAGGCAATGCCTTCACTTCGTGAATCTTTAAAAGCAAACGGTTACAATTTTGAAGAACCACAGGAAAAAGATTCTGGTTCACGCTTTCAATTTTTAATAGCAGTTAATGGTGAGTTGTTTGATATTGGCGATGACTTATCAGTAATGCGAAACGCTGATGGATTTTATGGTATAGGATCAGGTGCTCAGATAGCACTTGGTGCGTTACACGCTGGAGCAGAAGCAGTAAGAGCAGTAGAAATTGCTGCTAAACTAAGTATTTTTTCAGAAGGACCATTTCAAGTAGAAGTTCAATATTCTAAGTAGGAGGAATCATGGCAGGTAACCAGAATAGTGGTGGCAATCGCCCCACTGCTCCACAGAATAACCCCGCTAATATTTCTGCTACAGGTGGAAATGGCCAATCAGGTCAAGGAACAATGTATATTCCTGGAATGCGTGATTTAGGTTCATCTGGTGTGGATGCAATGGCGCAACAAGGTGGAGCATCTATGTACAAGGCTCCATCAACAAGCGCTTCTGCGCCAACAATGTCTTTGCCTGCAGTACCACAGTTAACTGACCCAACCGCTATGCCAGATCAAGATGTTATGGATGGGTCACCAATTGGTCCTGGCGCTAATAATATTCCTGGGGTTACACAACCTCTTAGCGATGACCCAGATTTACAATTAATTAAAGATTACTACCCAATCTTACAATTTATGGCATCTCAACCTGGTGCTTCTCAAGGCTCCAAAGACTATGTTAACTACTTAGGGACTATTATTTAATGAATGTATGGGAGAGATTGGGAAACACGCAAGCCTATCTCAAGCAGACAGGTAAAATTGCTAATCCATTTAATTCAGATGGTAACGTCAATTTTGGCGTTGCCTTAGACGTTGCTAAAAACCTTCCTGAAAATGCTGGTTCCTTTAATAATAATATCGAAGCAGCACGCAAGAAGATTTTAGAAGACGAAGCAATAACTTCATTAGGCACACCTAAAGGTATTTTATACGGCGGTTTGACTGGCGCAATGATTCCTGGAGTTGGTGCTGGACTGGGCGTTGGTCTAGGCAGTACTGCTTACGGACTTGCTGAGTTAGATAAGAAAACAGACGGCAAAGTCTCAAAGGCTTTGATGGCTGGCACGATGAATGTGCGTTCTAACTACGCTTATGTAGCAGATGTAGCCAAGCATGATGCTGGACTAGGGTTCTTATCTGGTCTTACAGTAATTGCTGGCGGTCTTGTCGGCGCACTCGGTGGCGGTCTAGCAGGCTTTGCCGTAGGCGGTGTAGGCGCTGTTCCTGGCGCTATAGCAGGTTTTAGTATTGGTGCTGCTGCCGCAGGTGGCGCTCAAAGAAGGACTGCCAAATCAGGAGTTTATGATTCTATTAGTAAAGATTTAAAAAACTCTGCTAAATATTCAGAGACAGTTGCTGGACAAGAGCAATATAACTTTGGTCGCGATGCCTATCGTAACACTATTGGTGTAGCCGCTAAGATTACAGGACATGAAGAAATCGGAGACCCAACTAAGGGTTTCGGCGCAATTATGTCTGGTGCCTTTAACGTAATATTCGAAGTTTCTACTGCCCCAGATATCAAGGCTTTAAAACTTGCTGGTGTTGTTGCTAAGGGAACTTTAGCGGGTGGATTAACTACACAGTCTACTACATTTCTAGAAGGTAAGTTAAAGAAATATACTGGTGAGAATGAACGCATTGCTGACCGTATTGAAGCAGATGTTGATTTACTAAAAAGAACTGCTGCTGGTGAAGAAACTTCTTACACTCCAGTATTTAAATTTATTCGCGAAAATGACGCTGCTGCTATTTCAGAGCGCAGCGGTTTCAAGGGTGATGGTTATGGTCAGATGGCTGCTACATTATTAGCAGGACAAAGCGATGAGACTATCTCGCTAGTTATGCGTATTGCTCGTGGTGACAAAGAAGCAATGACAGAATTGTCTACTAAGAAGCCAGCCATGCATGCTGAAATTTTGCGCTATGAAACAGCCATTGAAATGGTAGAATCATCTGGTACTCAACGCATTGCATTTGGTTTTAACTTAGGTGGCAAGAATGTTGCTGTATCTAAAAAAACAGTTGACATAGTTGAGGCGGAACTTACCGACCTTCGTGGTCAATACAGTTGGTTGAACCGTTCACTAGACCTAGATTCAGCATTACAGGAAAGCACTGTTGCCAAGTTTAAGGGTATTGAAGATTTTAAAAACAAAATTGCCACAGGTCGCATTGAAAGAAAACTTGAAGCAGATACACAATATGGTCTTGCTAATGAAACAGTTTTCCAGCGTAATGGTCTTTCTGTATTAATACGCAAGGTCAACCGTGTGTCTTCTCGTGCTTTTGATGACGCGCCTCACAGTACTGTAAACTTTAACGACGTACTACAAAGCAACTCTAGGGTTCGTACAGCATCTCGTATGGGTGTACAAAAAGGTTTACTTCTTCCTGAGGAAGCACGCGGCTTGTATGATAATTTCTTATCTGCAAAAAATGAAGGTCAAAAAGATTTATTCGTAGACAAGTTTACGGAAACTATTTTTGAACGTGTTGGTGCTAAGTATGGCGTTCCAAGCAGTATGCGTGACGCTGTTCTAAATAACTGGAACAAGATTCGTCGCGACACTAAAGCAAAGGCTCAAGAAGCCAAGGCACAGAACAAAGCATACATGATTGATGAGACTGGTGAGGTTGTTCAAGACCCACAACTTATCTCTCAACTGGCTAACGGTGCCTATTTGCCAGATATTGAACTAATCGATAAAGCATTTGCTAAGTATGCTAAGCGCAAAGGGCCAGAAGTTGGCTTACCAATCAATCTTGCCGTACTTGGTAAATCAGGACTTGATGAGTTTAACTCACTTTGGCGTACATTTACGCTAGCGCGTGCTGGTTTTCCTATTAACATTATGCGTGACTCTACTCTTCGTACCTGGGGAGACGCGATACTATTTGACTCATTACGTAATCTAGGCGAAGATGCCTGGAGTACTATGCTAAAGAGTACAAATACTGTCAAAGAGGTTCGCAACTGGTCTGCTAGCGTTACAAATCCTAAAAAGAATTTAAGCAACATACGTCAGCAAATTATCATTCGTGATGCTGCTATTCGTGATGCTGAAAAATCTCTAAAGCGTTTTGATTACGACCCAGCAAAGCCACCAAAAGAAATTCCTTTTGAGTTGCAAAAGACTTTAGATTATATTGCTGAAGTTAAAAAGACTACTGCTGAATTGCGTCGTCAAGAGAACTTTATACTTTCAAACAAGCCAGATGGCAAAGTTGTAGCAGCAGATAAGATGCCTATTTCAGGTTATCAATTCAATGCTCCTTTTTCTGGCCGTCTGGGTGAAATTAGTTTCCAGAAGTTGCGTGGCAAAGACGATATTCGTGGTCTTGTTGCTTCTACTCGTGAACTAGAAATGAACTACATTCGTAGTGACCGTGACGGCGGACGTGCTATCTTGGCTACCGAGAATGAAGTTCAACATTTAGCATCCTGGGAAACAATCTTAAATAACCAAATTCGTAACGATGAGGTTGCTCGTCAGATCATGGCTCGCACGGGCAAAGAAATGACAGATGCTCAAATCGAAAAAGAAGTAGTTGCTTGGATTCGCAGTTCTGAGTCAGGTAATTACCTAGAGCGTTTCGGTTATGACAAAGAATTAAAGCGTGAATTTAAGTTTAGCGATGCTAAGCATGTCTTTGAAAGAGTTAATGCTGCGGTTAAGCAGTTTGCTCCAGACACGCGTATCCACAAGTTAATTATGGAAGATAAACTAACCATTGATGACTTGAAGAAGATATCTCCAGATATTGAGGCGCGACCTGCTGTAATCACTGACTTAATTAACGATTTAACTGGAAACAGCAACATTGTTCGCAGTATGTCTAACTGGACTAAGGACGTAGTTACCTGGTTGGCTACAGTTCCAACTAGCCGTCTATCATACAACCCATATTTTGCTGCTAAGTATCAACAAAAGTTACAGAACATGGTTGCTATTGCCAATGCTCAAGGTCGTCGCTTAAGTGATATGGACCAAAACCAGTTTGAATCTGTAGCACGCAACCATGCCCTTACTGAATATCGTAAAAAGATTAACGCATTCAACAGAGATATGAACTATCCTGGTCTTATCAACTATGTTATGGCGTTCTTTCCAGCAGTAGTTGAACAGTATCGTGCCTATGGTCACATATTCTTAGACCACCCAGAGTTTCCATATAAGATTTTGGCAATGTCTAACATTCCCGATCAAATTGGAAATGTACAGGTAGACGAATTTGGAACTGAGTATGTTGAGGTTGAATTACCCCTACTTGGTGGAGACATAAAAGGTCGCCTTCCAATATCATGGTTTAACCCAATCAACCCAACAGGTGGTCACATTCTTTCTGCTGGTCCAGTTGCAGCCGCGACAGTCAATGCTGTTGCCAAAAGAACAGACCTGCCTAACTGGTTTACAGAAACAGTTCTTCCGTTCGGAGTTCAGGCTAACACAGCAGGAGCGCTTACCCCTGGTACGCTACGTCGTGCTGGACAAGCATTCCAAGCATTCTTTCTTGGTGGTGGAGAACAGTTCAATAAAGATAAGAACATGTTTCTAGAACTAAAGCGTAAAGAATTTGAAGACTCCAAGCATAAGAAACCTTCTGGGCCACAACTTGCCAATATGGGCAAAGAGGCAGAGAATGATGCTCTTAAACTATCTTTAATTAGATTCTTAGGCGCTGGTATTCTACCAGCACAGCCACGTTATGTCACCCCATTACAGGTATATTCTGATTTGCTTAGCAAATATCAGAAAGAATATGGCGCTGATGGAGCAGAACGTTTTACTAATGATTACCCAGAGTACTATCTACTTGTAGATAAGTTAACAGATTCAACATCTGGACTGCGCTCTGATGATACAGCAGTAAATCTTGTACGCAATAATGGAGATACAGTAGAAAAGATTGTAGCGACACTAGGACAGGAAAATCTTTCTGTACTTGGTGCTGTCTTTAATGATGATGACTATGCCTTTTCAAGTGCTGCACAAGCCTACCTAGTAGACAATGCTGCCCCAGGAACTCGAAAGAAGTTCAAGGAACAAGGCGATGCTTTAGAAAACAACCGCGCTTCAATCGTAAACAAAGGTTGGAAAGACTGGAATCAGATGATCGAAGTTGTTTCTATCGAACTAGAAAAGAACAACTTAACTCCCAATTCAGGTTATGGAGCCGTAGTACTTGATGCTTATAAGCAGAAGTTTATGGACGCAGCAAAGGATACTAACAATATTTGGTGGTTGGATAAGCAAGGTTCTGGTTATACTAACAAGATGAACTCTACTATTATAGCCTTAACTGTTGCTGCTAATACTCCAAAACTATGGAAAGAATTAGCAAAGCAACCTAGATGGCATTCAATTGTAGACTATCTAGTATATCGTTATAAGGTGAAGGCCGCCTTAGAACAACGTGGAGCCAGCATTACCAGTAAAGAAGCATCTGATATTAAAGATGCTGCAGGAAACTACGTAACTTTATTACGCAAGCAAGATGTTAACTTTGGTAAGTTTTATGATAGATACTTTGCTGATGATGACTTCAAGTTTACATATGACGAATAAATTGGAGAATAACAATGGTTGCTAATGATAACAAAGTAGTTGGGCCCAAGGCTCCTACTATGGGAACCTTGATTCCTCCAACTGATTTTGGTAAATTAGGCGCTAAGATTAAAGATATAGTGCTGCCACCAGTAACTTCGGTTGGACAGCAGGGCACCAGTACAGCGTATAATGATATGCTTGCTGGCATTAACTCTAAACTTGGCAATAAGAACATCAACATCAAGATTGAAGATACTGACCCATTGGCGCTTACTGCTGGATATAACGTAGCGCAACTTACTGCTATTGGAAAAATTCTGCGTAAATTCGGGTACAATGTAAAGAATTCTGCAACAGACATTCAAACGCTTCTAAATACCGACCCAGTTTTGTTGTCTATTAATGGCAAATCTAAAAACTATGGTGAGTTTATAGCCAACCTATCTAAGGACTATCTTCCAGGATTAGATAAATCAGCAGACAAAGACCCTAAACTTCCGACTAAAACCATAGCACAGTATGATCCAATTGTTTTAACTAACTTTGTAGATACTATCTATCAGAATACGCTAGGTCGTACTGCTACTGCCGAAGAGAGTGCTAGTTCACTAAAGCAACTTCAGGCAATGATTAACAAGGGCACAGTAACAACCAGCAAGGTTGTTGGTGGGCAAAATGTGGTTACTACTACACCAGGATTTAGCCAAGAGCGTGCTCAGGCTACCATCGAAGAACAGTTGAAGCAACTTAATCCAGATGATTATGATAGGACAAAGAGAATTGACTTCTCTAGTTGGCTATCCCAGAATATTGGAGGCCAGTAATGGTTATAGGAGTAGGCAACGTAATAGATGGTGGCGGTGACCCAAAAGATGTTAACACGGATGGCGTAGAAACAGCAGCAAAGTATGGTATCAGCGAAGCACTATTCGCTGATAAATTATACGGCAATGAGATCAAAGCCATTTATGAACTGTTCAAAGCAGGCAACACAGGTGGAGCCTTAGAGGCTTTATTTAAGTCTAACTATTATACTAAGACTAGCACAGTTGTCAAGAATCGCTTAAAGCAGCAATTAGAACAACCAGATGTTTACAAGAAGTCTGTGGAAAGTTACGGGCTAGCAGCACGCAAGCGTCTTGTCTCTGCTGGTATTAAGGTTGACCAAACACAGTTTGACACTATCATCGCTAAAGCATACGAAGATGGCCTAGACGACAACCAACTAGATCAGGTATTACTTACCTCTGGTAAGATTACTGGGTTCGGCGGCAACATTCTTGGTGACACAGAATCATTAAAAGCCTACGCTAACTCATTTGGAGTGACCCAGTATCTTGATAAGAACTATTGGGAATCAAAGTCTAAAGATTTGTTTGCTGGTACGGTTACGGCAGAGGATATCCAAGCAGAGATTCGCATGAAAGCAGCCAGCGCATTTCCATCCTACGCCGAGCAAATTAATAACGGTGTGTCAGTGGATGCTATTGCATCTGCCTACAAAGGTGCTATTTCAAATATCCTAGAAATAGATGCTGACTCGATTACTTATAGTAATCCATATCTACGTCAGGCACTACAAGCAGTAGGTCCAGATGGTAAACCTATTACTAAACCGCTATGGCAGTTTGAACGTGAACTGCGCACCACAAAGGAATGGGAATATACTAACAACGCACGTGACACTATGGATACTTTATCACTAAGAGTCCTTAGAGATATGGGGCTTGCATAATGGCTACGTTAGCAGAAAAACTTACGCAAGCAAAAGCAATATATAATAAAAATGTTAGTAATAAAGAGTCTAGCACAATAATTAACAGGTCAAAAGCAGCAGTTGATGCTGCTCAAAAAGCCTATGATGCAAGTAGGGCAGTAACTCCTGGACCAAATGACCCACAAAATCGTGCTCGACTAGAAGAAGAAGAAAAAGCAAAAGCGTACGCACTTAGTCCTGCTGGTATGCGTGCAGCATTAGATAAAATTAATGCCGAAAAAGCCGCTGCTGATGCTGCCAAAAAAGCGAGAATAGAATCAGACCCAGATGTTATTGCTGCTCGAAAGTTACAAGCAGAGGCTGCAGCAGAAGTTGAGGCAACTGCAAAATCAAAAGCAGAAGCAATAGCCGCTACAGGAAAAACGGCTGCTGAATACGCGGCATCAAAAGCAGCAAAAGATAAAGCCAAAGCAGAAGAAGATGCTAGACTAAAGGCAGCAGCAGATGCAAAAGCAACGGCAGATGCAAAGACCGCAGCCGCAGCAAAGGCCAAAGCGGAAGCAGATGCTAAAGCATTAGCGGCTAAGGTTGCAAACGATAAAGCAACTGCCGCAAAAACCGTAGCAACAGATGCAGCAAAAACAGCAACAGATGCAATTCTTGCTGCTCAAGTAACTAAAACCGCCGAAGCCGCTGCGCTAGTTTTAAAATTACAAGAAGAAGCAAGAGTAGCAGCATTAGAAGCCGCAAAGTTAGCAGGAGAAGCAGCAGCAAAAGATGCTCAAATTGCAGCCACAGCAACAGAATTAGCAAATGCGCAACGCGCTATCGATGCAGCAAATGCAGCAACCGCAGCAGCAGAAGCAGCGGGCGCAGAAGCAGTAGCCGCAGCAGCAGCAAACATTAATCAATCTGGTGATGTAGTAATTCCTACTACTAGCGTAGCAGATGCTGCATCCGCAATGTTAGCCAAAGAACTTGAACTTAAAGAAAAGAATGATGCTGCTTTAGCAAAACGTATATCTATTGTGGACACTTTAAAACAACGTTTTGAGTCGTATGGTTTAGGTACTCTTACAGAAAAAATCAGAGAATTAGTAGTTAACGATGCTAGCGAAGCAACCATAACTTTAGCGTTGCAGCAAACAGATGAATATAAAGAACGTTTTAAGGCTAATAAAGTTAGACTAGAAAAAGGATTCCGTGTATTACAGCCAGATGAATATCTAGCGGCTGAACGTTCTTATAAACAAACACTTAACACTTACGGGCTAACTCAATTTGATGATTCCGTTAATCAATTTCTTGAGAATGATACCTCTGCAACAGAAATCAACAGCCGAATAGTTACCGCTGCAACTCGTATTCAGAACACTGACCCAGCAATTATTAAAACTCTTAGAGATTTTTATAGTCTTACAGATACAGACCTAGTTGCTTATGTGCTTGACACTAAAAACCAGTTGCCTGAAATTCTAAAGAAGGTCTCAGCCGCAGAAGTTGGCAATGCAGCGTTGAAACAAGGTCTAACAAGTAGTGCCGTTAGTGCTGGATTGCTAGTTGACCAAGGTGTCGACCGAGCCCAAGCAGAGGCTACTTACAGTAAGATTGCAGACTTCCTACCAACTGCTAATAAGTTAAGTAACATCTATGGTACAACTATGGAAGGTTACGACCAGGCAAAGGCAGAAAAAGAATACTTCGGCCAAATGGCATCAGCAAAACGAGCAAGAGAATCTCTCAGGGCTCGTGAAATTGGAACCTTTAGTGGTGACTCTGGGCTAACAAAAGGCTCACTGGGCTCCTCAACTAGCGGCCAATACTAAATTCCTATCTCAATCGACCAGCCTGAGATAGCGTACAAGACTGGTAGCAAGAGCCAGCCCAATCCCCCGATTGGAATCTGAGGCTTGCGACTAAACGAATAGAAGGGTGGGTTGCTATGAGCAACAACTACTGGGATGAAGACGAAGACGACCTAGATACCGATACT
>Ga0181348_1001119_pt1 | contig 11777 bp, 12 predicted proteins | sample Su13VDMM110DN_FD_130092 | JGI IMG/M metagenome (GOLD analysis project Ga0181348, IMG submission 130092) | Freshwater viral communities from Lake Michigan, USA - Su13.VD.MM110.D.N | ecosystem: Environmental > Aquatic > Freshwater > Lake | place: USA: Michigan | collected 2013-07-16
GAAAAGGAAGCAAACCAAGAGGGTGAGCGAAAGCAAAATCCTAAACTTGAAAAGCGGTTTTCAGAGATAACCAAGCAACGTGAGGAAGCCCGTAAAGAGGCACAATCCGAGCGTCAAGCTAGGATAGAACTAGAACAGCGTTTGGCGGCACTAGAGCAACAGAGACAACCACAACAGGCGGTCAATGTTGATCAAGAGCCACAACCGAGTCAGTTTAGCGATGCGTTTGAGTATGCGAAGGCTCTAGCCGAGTATTCGACAGAAAAGGCGTTAGCGGAACGTGACAGGCAAGTAGCGATGGCTAGAGAGCAAGAAGCGCATCAAAAGATGATCCAATCTTGGGCGCAGAAGGTTCAAGAGGCTAAAGCTGAATTGCCCGATTTTGATGATTTGGTCGCAGCAAGTGACGTAGTTGTAAACAACGCAGTCCGAGATGCAATTTTAGAGAGTGATGTAGGCCCAAAAATCCTGTACCACTTAGCTGAAAACAATGACCTAGCCAAAAAGATTGCAGGGTTGAGTCCTAATGCAGCGCTTAGAGAGATTGGGAAATTGGAAGCAAGGTTTGAGGTGAAAGCCGAAACTAAGCAAACGAATCCTCTTGTAAAAAGTAAAGCACCAGCACCGATTCAACCGATTCGAGGCGGGCAAGGCAAGGCTGATGTACCGATTTCCGCTGATGGCGAATTTCATGGTAGTTATCAGGCTTGGAAGGCCGCCCGTAAAGCGGGAAAAATTCGGTAAACCTAATCTATTTGGAGTCCAAAAATGGCTAATAATTTATTGACGATAAGCAAGATCACCAACGAAGCGTTGATGGTTTTGGAAAATGAGTTGACTTTCACAAGTGAAGTTGACCGTAACTATGATGACCAGTTCGCTGTTGTCGGTGCAAAGATTGGTAATACAGTCAATGTCCGCAGACCTGGCCGTTTCATCGGAACAACAGGCCCCGCCCTGAATGTAGAAGATTTTAACGAGACTTCAGTTCCCGTTACATTGACTACGCAATTCCACGTTGACACACAATTCACAACACAAGACTTGGCTTTGTCCTTGGATATGTTTAGTGACCGAGTGTTGAAGCCCGCTATTGCGGCTATTGCCAACAAGATTGACCGTGATGGTTTGTCTATGGCTACCTTGCAAACCGCCAATATTGTTGGTACTGCGGGAACACCCCCAACGGGTCTGATTACATACCTGACAGCGGGCGCATTCCTTGACTCTGAAGGCGCACCCCGTGATGGCCGTAGATCATGTATCGTTGAGCCTTTCACATCAGCAACCATTGTTGATAGCTTGAAGGGTTTGTTTGTCCCCTCTGACCGTATTGGCACACAATACGAAAAGGGTTTGATGGGTCGTGACTCTGCGGGCATGAACTGGAAGATGGATCAGAACGTGGTAAGCCAAACCTTTGGTAACAACTCTACCTCTACTGTGACCGCTTCTGTTGCTACCACAACTGCAACGGGCTTCCTGACTACGGGTTGGGCATCCACAAGCACTATCACTTTGACAGCGGCTAACACGGGAACAATGAATTTGAATGCTGGCGACACCATTCAGATTGATGGCGTTTTTGCAGTTAACCCACAGAATCGTCAAGCGTATGGCACAAACAAACTCCGCAACTTTGTTGTGAAGACTACCGTTGCCATTGCTTCTGGTTCTTCTGTCTCTGTTGTGGTCAGCCCTGCGGTGATCACTGCGGGTCAGTTCCAAAACGTGTCCATTCCCACAACCTCTGCCACAGCAGCTATAACTCAGTTCAACAAAGTTGGCACTGTATCCCCACAGAACATCATCATGCACCGTAATGCGTTCACGATGGCCTGTTGCGATCTTGAGTTGCCCGAGGGTGTTCACTTTGCGGGTCGTGCAAGCGATAAAGAAATTGGTTTGTCAATGCGTGTTGTGCGTCAGTACACCATCAACAATGATTCCATTCCTACCCGTTTGGACGTTCTGTATGGCTGGGCCCCTCTGTACCCCGAACTCGCTTGCCGAGTCGCTGCCTAATGGTCTAAGAGGGGCTAATCACCCCTCTAGTTCTAAACTTAATCTAAGGAAATATCATGAGCAATCCAGGCCCAGCAAGTAGCACAACGATTCACCCATCCAATTTGGCATCTAACCAAGCAATTCGTCTTTTAGGCTTTGCAATTGGTGTGAACGTCAATTCCACGGGTGATCAAGCGGTTATCGCAATCAACAACTCCACAAACTACTCTGTTAGCAATGTGGTTTTCACCAATGCTTCAATTTCATTGACAACTGCCGCAGCGGGTCTGTTTACAGCCCCTAGCGCAGCGGGTACAGGAATTGTAGCCAATGCCGCTTTGTCGGCTTTGACATCCGCAACCGTAGTGTCACAACGCACCGTTGCCGCCACAGGCATTCAAACGGGTCAAAACCTGTATTTGAATGTTGGCACGGCACAAGGCGCAGCCGCTACGATGGATGTTTATGTCTATGGCTACGACTTCAGCACATTCAGCTAAATCCTGATGTGATGTGAGAAAGAGCCACTCTCAAAAGGGGTGGCTTTTTCTTTATTTAGCGTTACAATTTACTCATTCTTTTAAGGAATCATCATGCCCTCTACTACCCTAGCCCGTGGCAATGCGTTGCAAACATTTTATGTTGGCCCGTCCTTGACCCCTGCCGCTGTTGCAGCGGCAATTACAGCGGCACAAACATTCACCGTGCCAGGCCTTTTGACAACAGATCACGTTTTGGTGGCTTGTCAAGCGGCTCAAACTGCGGGTGTTTTTATCGCAGACGCACGTTGCTCTGCCGACAATACACTAAGCATCCAATTTGGTAATGTCACTGCGGGATCGTTAACCCCTACCGCTGGTACATACCTTGTGGATGTGATTCGGTTTGAAGGCCCATTACCCACTACAGCGGGCTAATCATGTCTAATACCACGGTCTTACGCCCCGTAGGAGTCACAACCGCCATTTCGGTGACGGCTTCTTCTACTACTGCAACGCAGATTAAGGCAAGCACCAATGACCAAGTTAACTACGCCTCTTTCATCAACACGGGCGCTACCTATGTTGCTGTAAGTCTTGGCGATGCTAACGTGGCTGCGGCAGTCTTGCCCGTCAGCGCCTCAACCACAGGGAACTTTGTGTTACCCGCCTCAATGACAGTTCCAATTGTCTTGGCAGTACCCGCAAGCCCTTACTACGTCCGACTGATTGGGTCAGCCGCAGGGCCATCCATCGTCTACATCACCCCCGTGGGCGATCAAACCTAAAAGGAAAAACCCATGTCAAGCACTAATTCCGTTGCAAACACATCTACTACAAACATTGTCCCTGTGCAAGCTGAGTTTGATTCAGCGGGCGCTTGCTTGGGTTTGGTGGGGCCAGCGGGGGCTTACTTTAGCCCTCCGATTACAGGCTCAACAATTAATAACACGGTCATTACAGGCTCAACAATTAACAACACGGTCATTGGTGGCACAACCCCCGCTGCCGTGACGGGAACAACCGTTTACGCTTCAAGCGAACTTGGTTACTCAGCTGCCGCACAAGGAACTGTTACCCAATTGACAAGCAAAACAACTGCGGTGACTTTGGACAAGTCTGCGGGTCGTATCACAATGAACAACGCTTCATTAACTACTGCAACTAATGCAACTTTCACGTTAAATAATACAACGATTAGCGCTAATGACACCGTGATTTTGACCATTTCTGGTGGTCAAGCCACGCCTGGCTCTTACAACGTATTTGCCAACGCTCTTAGTGCGGGTAGTGTAAGCATTTCACTACGCAACATCTCAGGTGGCACATTGTCTGAAGCCGTTGTGATTAACTTTTGCATAATTCATAACGCTTAATTTGCTTACTAAAGGAACATTATGGGAACTTTAGTCTTTCAATCTTCAGCGGGTGGTTCGGTCAATTTACTTGCCCCTAGCACAAGTTCCACAACCAACTTTACTTTGCCTTTAGCCGATGGTGCTAACGGTCAAGTTCTTAAAACCGATGGTAGTGGCACATTGGCATTTGGAACAGTTGGTATTACGGGTGGTGGCACGGGCGTTTCTAGTGTTCCTACAAACGGTCAATTGTTGATTGGCAATGGGTCAAGTTACACATTGGCAACCTTGACTGGAGGAAGCGGAATTTCTATCACAAATGGATCAGGTTCAATCACGATTGCTACGGGCAGTAGTGGTGGGCCAGCGGGTAATATTTTTCTTCAGACTAATTTTGGGGGTTTTTAATCATGGCAGTCACAGCAACACCTGTTTTTACGCAAAGCATTAACGTAGGCGCAACAAATGCCATTCTTAGCACGGCAATGACCAACACAACCGCTTTTGACGGTACTCAAGCCGTTGGAACGGCTATGGTGCTTGTTTTTACTGCGGGTGCTGAGGGCGCTCGTATTGACCAAATCATGTGCCGTTTAGCTTCTACCAATGGTGCAACGGCATCGGGTACTTCATCGGCAACGGTGGTGCGTTTTTGGATTAATAACGGTGCGGCTAATACCACGGCAAGTACAAACATTTTCTTGGGTGAAGTTGCTATACCCGCAACTGCTGTTACCGCCTTGGGAACAACCGCATTAACTACGTTCCCATTAACAATTCCTAATGTGGGTTTGAACATTCAAGGCACTTACCGAATCTATGCGGGTACAACCGTAGCGGCTGGCGGTACAAACATTGGTATTGCCGTTTCCGCATTTGGTGGGAATTACTAAAATGCCTCAATCCAATCAACCTAGCGCATTTAATTATGCTGTAACTAGCCGAGCCATAAATGTTCAAACATTTACTTCCTCTGGTCGATGGGTAAAACCGCCAAATGCTACCTTTGTCATGGTTGAACTGTGGGGCGGAGGCGGTGGCGGTGGTTCTGGTCGTAGAGGCGCTGCTGGAACAATAAGACAAGGCGGTGGTGCGGGCGGTGGCGGTGCTAGAAATATACAAACATTTTTAGCGTCAGATTTAGTCCCTACTGTAGCCGTAACCATTGGTGCGGGTGGAACGGGCGGTGCAACTCAGACTGTTAATGACACAAATGGAAATGTTGGAACTGTTGGCGGTAATACTATATTTGGCAATAGCGCAACGCTTGGATTATATTATTTAGCCGCTTTTGGTGGCGGTTTGGGTGTGGGCGGTCAAAATAGCGCAATAAGCTCCATGACGGGTGGTGGTGGAGGTGGTTCGGCTGGTGCGGGGGCAGGCAGTGGCGCAACTGGAAATAATGGTGGGCAACCTAATCAAGCTGGTTATGGACAATTTGCTGGCGGCGCTCAAAACAACATTGGTGGCGGTGGTGCTGCTTCAACAGGCTCATCATCAGCAGGTTTTGCCGAGTATGGTGGTGGTGGCGGTGGAAGTTGTACAACTAGTGCTACAACCGCTACTGATGGTGGAGGATCATTGTTTGGCGGTGCGGGCGGCGGTGGCGGTGCGGGTTTGGAAACAACCAATGTTGCTCTAGTAGGCGGTGCTGGTGGAAGAAATGCTTATGCAAGTGGTGGCGGTGCTGCTGGTGGTGCGGCTACGGGCGCATCAGGCACTAATGGCTCATTACTATTAAGCGGTTCTGGCGGAGGCGGAGGCGGTGGCGGCTCCAGTGCCACATTGGCAGGCGGTAGTGGTGGCACAGGGGCATTTCCCGCTGGTGGTGGTGGTGGCGGTGCGGCTTGTGTAAACGGAGTCAATTCTGGTGCTGGCGGTAATGGCGGCAACGGCTACGCAGTCATTTACACATTCTGAGGTAGATATGAATAGATACGCAATTATTGAAGATGGCTTGGTGGTGAATGTTGTCATTGGACAACCCGAACTAGCACCCAATCAAATCCTAGTGGAATGTGAAGGTGCAGGGCCAAGTTGGACATACGCTGATGGTGTGTTTACTGCACCTGTAGTCGTTGAGCCTACTGTAGTAACACCCACTAAAGAAGAATTACTTGCACAAGTGCAAGCCTTAACAGCCCAAATTCAAGCGTTAAATTAATTATGAAGTGTTATTCATTCAGACATTTATTGTGAAATAGTAAGGAAAACCTATGACCGTGCCTTATGACGTAATTAGTAGAGCGCTTAAGGACATAGGCGCATTGGAGGCGGGAGAAACGCCAACGCCAGACGCAGCGCTTGATGCGTTTGACATGATGAACGACATGATTGACCAATGGTCAAATGAAAACATGATGGTTTTCAATGTCACCGAAATCATTTGCCCCGTCATTTCGGGACAAACTCAATATACAATTGGCCCTAACCCATCGACTTTGAACTTTATTGGTGCGTCTTTTACAGGCTCAATCACGGGTAATATTTTGACCGTGACGGGTATTTTGTCAGGCGCTTTGGCACAAGGGCAAACCCTAAGTGGAACGGGAATTACAGCGGGAACAAAGATTACGCAGTTTTTGACGGGTGCGGGTGGCAACATCAATGAAGAAGGCACTTACCAAGTCAACACCAACCAAACCGTTGCCTCAACAACCATCACGGCTTATTATCAAAAGCCACTCAACATTGATTCGGCATTTGTTAGGATAAATACTACATCTAATAATCAGCCAATTACGGGCGGTGGTTTAGATTACCCTATTTCGGTCCTTGCTTTGCAAGATTACGAAATGATTGGTTTAAAAACGCTCAATGGCCCGTGGCCGAAAGCGGTTTACTTTAACCCAGGCGCTGAATCGGGCAACTTGTTTGTTTGGCCAAACCCCTCGCAAGGTGAACTTCATTTGTTTGCCAATACTTTGTTTAGCCGTTATGAATCTATGTATGACGACATAGCATTGCCACAAGGCTATTCAATGTGCCTTAGATGGTGTTTAGCCGAGCGTTTGATGCCTATGTATGGCAAAGCCTCTGCAACGCAAATAACAATGATCCAGACGTTTGCGGGGCAAGCCAAAGCTACCCTCAAACGCACCAACATGAACCCTTTGGCGGTGGCACGTTACCCCGATTCTTTGCTAACGGGTAAGGCAAAGGATGCGGGCTTTATTCTCACGGGCGGCTTTATTTAAGGGGCTACCATGCCAGATTTCGGTTTTGTTGGCGCATCGTATGAAGCACCGAGTATTTATCAAGATGCTCAAGAGTGCATAAATTTCTTTCCCGAAGTTGACCCCGCTAAACAGCAAGGGGAACGGGGCGTGGTGGCGCTTTACCCCACGCCTGGCCTCACCGTCAAAGCCGTTTTACCAAACTTACAAGAAGTTCGTGGGCTGCACACAATTTCGGGCGGTGAGCAATTAATTGCCGTTTGTGGGCCTTATGTATATTCACTAACTTCTAATTTAGTTCCTACCGTAATCGGTCAACTTAATTCTAGTTCTGGAATAGTTCGTATTACCGACAACGGGGTCAATGTTTATTTGGTGGACGGTGCTTTTCGTTACACATTCCGCATTTCTAGCCCCGCCTCTGCCGTGTTCACAGGCTCTATCAGCACAAATGTTTTAACCGTTACGGGTGTTTCAAGTGGCACGATTGCCGCTGATCAAGCCTTGTTTGGCGTTGGCGTTGACAATGAAACCGTCATTACTAATTTGTTAACGGGTACGGGTGGAACGGGAACTTATGAACTTAACCTATCCCAAACGGTTGCATCAACTTCTTTGAGTTCTGCAACCGTGGGTGCGGAAGTCACGGGAACTATTGGCGCTGATCTATCCACGGTGACAATCACGGGCGTGGCAGGTCAGTTTGCTTGTGCGGCTTCCCCCATCCCTTTGGCTATTGGTCAATCTTTGACAATTAGCGGAACTTTTGGTGGCACGGGATCAATCTCGGGCTATATCAATCCAACAACTTATTTTATTACCGCCACTAACGCATCAACAACATTTACCTTGTCCGCAACTTTGGGCGGTGGGCCAATTACCACAACTGCGGGAACGCCAACGGGTCTAACTTACCAAGTAGCGCCTACAACTTTAAATGTGACCGCTGTAATAAGTGGGGCGCTTTATGTAGGGCAAACCATTCAAGGTGTGGGTATAGCCGTTGACACGATCATTACGGCCTTTGGAACGGGGTCAGGTGGCGTTGGAACGTACACCGTAAGTAGTTCGGGCTTCTTAAACTCTAGGCAGTTCTACGGGCTTAATTTCTCTGTTTTACCCTCTACCGATGGTGCGTTTAGCGGTGCAAACACGGTGGACATTATTGACAACTACTTTGTTTATAACAACCCAACGACTCAACAATTTGGTGCGAGTGACCTTTTGTCGCCCGTTTCACCCACTCTAAGTTTTTCGCTAAAAGATGGCGCACCCGATGACTTGGTGGCGTTGATTGTTGATCACCGAGAAATTTTCTTGTTGGGTGAGATTTCCTCCGAGGTGTGGACTGATGTTGGAACTGTGCCGTTTCCGTTTCAGAGAATCCCAGGCACTTCTACGCAACACGGCATTGCAGCGCCTTTTTCTGTTTCCCGCCTTGGTAACTCCTTTGCGTATGTCTCAAGGAACAACCGTGGCCAAGCGCAAATTATGCAAATGCAAGGGTATCTTCCACAAAGGATTTCTACTCATGCGGTAGAAAACACCCTAGTCAATCAATACGTTGGTGATGCTATATCGTGGACTTACCAACTTGAGGGACACGAAGTTTTTGTGGTCACTTTCCCATCACTTGAGTTGACATGGGCTTATGACATCACAACGGGGTTGTGGCACAAGTGGCTTTACTTGGCAAACGATAGCACTTACCAACGTCACCGTGGCAATTGTTGTGCGGTGTTTCAAGGCTTGGTTATCATTGGTGACTATGAGAATGGTAAGTTGTATGAGTTGGACAAAGACAATTATACGGATGATGGGCAGACGATTCGCAGATTGCGTAGAGCGCCCCATTTGGTGACCGAGTTTCAACGGCAATATTTTGATGAATTGCAGATACAGTTTCAGCCAGGCGTGGGGACTACGGGGCTTTCAAATTATGAGCAAATCGTAATCCCAGGTTTTATTTATTTGGGCGATACCTATACAATTGAAAGCGCAGATTCATTGATTATCGAGGCTACTAAAACCTATGTTTTAGGCACTATTGGTCAACTTAACCCAACCACAACAACGCCACAAGCCATGTTGAGGTGGTCAAATGATGGTGGTTCAACTTGGTCAAATGAATATTGGGTAGGTATTGGTCAACTTGGTAAGTACAAGAATCGTGCTATTTGGCGAAGATTGGGAACGGCTCGGGATCGTGTGTTTGAAGTCGTGGTGACCGATCCCGTGAAGATGGTGATTATTTCAGCAAACCTTAAAGTGCAAGGGGCAGAGAACTAATGTCTAATGGACTATCTAACACGCAACAAGTTAACCCCTATCCACAAGCACCGTTTTTGGATGGGGCGACTAATCGTCCATCACGGGCATGGCAACAGTTTTTTATTAACTTGTTGAACTTTAGTTCGTCCGAGACTGCAACAACGGGAACGGCAACCCTACCCGCCAACCCCGTTGGGTTCATCAATGTCACCGTAAATGGGCAAAGTTTTAAAGTGCCTTACTACAATGTTTGAGAAAGTTTAAGTCATGGATAACCTAGTAAATTCATTAGTAACTACAAGTATTGGTTTAACAGATCAACAAGTTGTAAGTAAGTTGTTGGCTAACCCAAACATGAATGATTCTCAACTCGTTCAGTTAATGCGAAGCAGTGGAATTTCGCCCTCTCAAATGTCTAGGGTTGCAAATATTCCAGAGGGAAAAATAGCCGCTAGGGTTGCGGCTACGATTTCTCCTGGCAATTCAGTAACACTTGGCGATACTGTTATTGCCCCTCAATACAGAACAACTGGCTCAGGCATGGACGAGCAAATTGGCCCTCTTGAGGGTTTTGCCATGTCTAAAAGCAATGGCGATATTAATTATAAGGCCCCTGTTGGCACGCCAATGCAAATTTATAGTGCTGATGGCGAGTTTGTAAATACTATAAAAACCCAAAAAGTTGGTGGCATAAAAGAAATGCTTAAAGACCCAGTGGTCTTAGGTGCTATAGCTCTTGCAACTGGTGGCGCTATGGGATTATTTAGTGGCGGACCCGCTGGTGCAACAGTGGGAACATTGGGCGCTGAAGCGGCTGGTACTTCACTTGGTTCTTTAGGCAATGTAGGCGCTATGGGCGCTTTAGGCGGTGAAGCCGCATTGGGAACAGGATTGACCGCTGCGGGTGCTGGAGGTCTTGGTGGTGCAACGGGCGCTGCGGGACTTGGTGGTTCTCTTGGCACTGGATTGACTACCGCAGGTGCGGGAGGTTTAGGTGGTGCTGCTGGTGCGGCTGGTCTTGGTGGTTCTTTAGGTGCGGGAATTGGTGCGGGCACAGCGGGTCTAGCCGCTACAAATTCTTTACTTGGAGGTGCTGCTTTAGGATCGACTTTAGCGGGTGCTACTACACTTCCTCTTGGCACAACATTAGGCGCTTTAGGTGCAACTGGTGCGGGTAGTTCATTATTAAATGCTGGTGCTGGTGCGGCCGCTGGTTCTGCTTTAGGTGCGGGTGCGGGTTCTGCATTAGGAACTACATTAGGCACGGGTTTGCTTTTAAACGCTGCTGGAAATGTGCTTGGCGCTACTGCAAATCAAGCAGGCATTACCGATGCTAGAAACTTGATCAATGAGTATGGAACAAGAGCCAATGATAGGTTGACAAGCACTTATGCGGATGCAAGGGACTTGGGCGCTGCGGGTCGTAGAGATTTAAACAACATTTTTACAAACCAAAGCACGAATTTAAACAACATCATTAATGCCCAAGCGGGTGTTTATGGTCAAACAAATCAAAACTTAGCCAACAATTATCAAAACCTAAACACCAATTTAAACAATACATTAAACGCCCAAGCGGGTGTTTATGGTGATACCACCAAATTATTAGATAACACTTATGCAGATACTTCAACTAATCTAAAAAATTTATACGACACACAAGTTGGTTATCAACAGAAGTATCAAGACGTTGGTAATGCGGGTGCTCAAGGTTTGCTTGATAACCAAGGCTATTTGACCAAGCAATTTGGCACGGCTGACCTTAATACCGAGTTAGCGCCCAATTACGCATTTATGTTGGGTCAGGGTCAAATGGCCAACCAACGTGCGGGCAACATGAGTGGTGGCGCTTTGGGTGGTAATGCTTTGCAAGGTTTGCAGAAGTACACGCAAGATTATGCGGGAAATGCTTATCAACAAGCATTTAACAACTTTCAAGGCCAACGTCAAAACATTTACAACACCTTGGCGGGCATGGCAAATATTGGCACAACGTCAGCGGGTCAATTGACTAATCTTGGCAATACTTACGGCTCTAACATGGGTTCATTGTCTAGTAACTATGGAAACGCTAGAGTTTCAAATGCGGGTCAGATGCAAAATGCTTACAACCAATATGGAAGTAACTTACTAAGTGGCTCTAATGCTTATGCTGGCAATATGGTCAACAATGCCAACACAATGCAAGGCGCTTACAACCAATATGGTAGCAATTTGAATAATGCGGCTAACACGTTTGGTAGTAACTTGACAAACAATTATGCTACGGGTGTCAATGCCGCCAACGTAGCGGGCTTGAATGCCGCTAACCTTGCCGTAGGTACAGGATCAGCTTTAGCAAGCAATGCAACGGCAGCAGGGGCTAACAACGCAACCGCATTGAGCAACCTTGGCAACACGGCTTTGCTTGGCTCTATGATCAAAGCGACTTAAGGATAAATCATGGCTGATCTTTCATTCAATGTAAATTACGCAAAGCCCCAAAC
>Ga0181348_1001125_pt1 | contig 11729 bp, 19 predicted proteins | sample Su13VDMM110DN_FD_130092 | JGI IMG/M metagenome (GOLD analysis project Ga0181348, IMG submission 130092) | Freshwater viral communities from Lake Michigan, USA - Su13.VD.MM110.D.N | ecosystem: Environmental > Aquatic > Freshwater > Lake | place: USA: Michigan | collected 2013-07-16
ACCTGATCAGGAAGCAATCGTTAAGAATAAATACGGAGAAGAAGTTGGAACATATTCCAAAAAGAAGCATGGTCCAAATTATCAAAAGATGGCTCAGGCTCATATGGCAAAACTAAGTTCTGGAGGTGCACGGAAACCTAAGAGAAGTATAGTTCCTCAAATCAAGGAGGACAATCAGGCCGAATCTTATTCTATGGCTGTTCGCAAGCATGATAAGACAACTGGTGAGAAGCATAACGTCGGTCTCATATCCAATAGTCATATGCGCCGTGCAGCCGCTCGGGCTACAGTGAAATACCTGAATGCAAAGCACGGCAAGGATGACGATAAGGTAAAGGTAAAATACCGAGTTATTGATAATAACAAGTTCACAAAGGAATACATCAAAAAGAGGGATGAAAAACAGGCTAAATCCTATGATGCTGATAAGAAGAAAAACCATCCAGATCTAAAAGAGGCCACTTGGCCTGACTATGAAACCAGCAAAAGCGGTATTCGGTCAACCACTATACCTAAAGAAAAGCGTGCTGAATACGAGAAGGATACTCTCAAGAAGGGCGCAGAAGCATCCAAGGTTCTAAGCCAATATAACAGAAAGAAAAAGAGACTGAAAGAAGAATCCCTGAATGAACTCTCAAAGGAAAAATTGAGCAAATATAGAAGGGCTGCTGAAACTGATGTCGGTTCTAAATATGGTGATTTGGATTATGATTATCACGGAGATGATCTAGCAAAAGCATCAAAACGAGACGACTATATAAAGCTTGCAAAGAACAAAATCAGAAACAAAATCAGAAAAGAAAAGTCGGTGAAAGAAGAAACTATGAAATCCTATAGAGATTTCGTTTCAGAGGCTATGCAGCTCCAGAGAAAATAGGATTGGAATGAATGATTTGAATGAGGATAACTTCCTTCTTTATGCGATGAAATCTTATGATAAGCCGAATGCCATTCTATCGGAATTCGAAGAGGATTTGCATAGGATTAAATACATCAAGAGGTTGTTCAAGAGATATAGAACAACAGGTGAACTAAAGGAAAGATTGATTCTGAATCATATCATTATCCTTAGTAATGTATTTGGAATAATACCATCTGTAAGGATTCTATTCTATAAACTAGACGAATCAGACTATGTGATGCTTAAGACGTTCCTATTATTCCTTAACTTTATGCCTGATGTTGTACCAAATATCAAAGGTAAAGATTATTCTAGTAAAGATATTACTGTTGATCTCTTTGTTGGTAAGCGTTTAAGAAGTATTTAATGTTTATCTGAAGGCAGGGCATAGCCCATTATACAGAGTTCCACCAAGTAGTCAAGAGATAAAATGATAAAATGATAAAAGATACAAATAAAACGACTCTGGCAACATTATTTCCTGAAAGGAAGGCAAATAGGCCTGTCCGTATGGATGAAGTGGTTCGAAATGAAATAAAAGGCCATGAGAAAAATACACTTATGGATAAGTCCGCGGGCAAAAAAATGTCGGGTGAGGATCATCCAACTAAAAATGATTTTAAGGCCGTTAGCAAAATGCCCGGCGGTAATACAGTCTATCATAGGAAAACTAAGCTGGGTGGTGATGATTTTCATGAGTATATTTCCCATAATGATAAGACTCATATTCTCCATAACTATACCGGAGGCGATCATAAAAATGGTATGTTATCATCCCTCAGTTCCACATCTAGTGGCCAAGGTCCAAAGCACCATGATTTCTATCATCATTTGATGAAAGCTGGTCATATTAAGGGATTGGTTGCTGATAGTCAATCGCCTGGCGCGGTCAAAGTGTGGCATAAGCTATCCAAAAAGAAAGGCGTCGATCTTCATGGATGGCAAGGTGGGGGAAAGCTAGGAGGCGGTAAACCAGTAAATCTGGGTGCCGGTCGCGGTAAAGATTTCGATGAAGATGAAACACATGAGAAAAAGGATTATCCTCATCGTTCCACCTCCGCATCGAACGATGATGACCGAGAAGAAAGAGACCTAAAGCTTGTAGCCAGTATGCGCGAAGACGCTCCCGTCAACAATGTCGGTGGCGGCAACATAGCCGGTACTGGTATTGGGCCTGATGGTGAACCTGGCTTCACAAAAAGGCGTCAGAAGGATCTGGTTCTGATGCGCCGAAAGACGCCTCAAGGCATATTCGCCGGCAAGACAACATTTAAGGTACCCCATAGAATGTTCGCAGAGATGAAAAACCCTCGGGCGGATAGAACATGGTGGAAAAAAATAGTTGGTGAAGATTATATCGGTAAGGACATTCGTGAGTTTGCCAATGCAAATCCACGCGAACCTGTCATTCTAGAGGATGAAGATTATGGATGGATGCACTATCTCAGATACGGAAAAAAATAAGAAGAGGAAACCATGGCAATCAATAACTTCAATCGCGCTCTAGCAGCCGTCCTTGTTCATGAGGGTGGATATTCCAACCATGCGAAGGATCCAGGCGGTGCGACAAACAAGGGTATTACATACCGAACATATAATGCATGGAGAACGTCACAAGGTCAAAAGAACCAGGATGTGCGAAATATTACAGACAAGGAAGTGGCTGCAATCTATAAGATGCAATACTGGGATGCGGTCAAGGCGGATGAACTGCCTTCAGGCCTAGATTATTGCGTCTTTGATTATGCCGTCAACTCAGGTCCAGGTCGTGCAGCAAAGGATCTCCAGAGAGTGTTGGGTGTTACGCCCGACGGTTCTATTGGTTCTAACACACTGGCTGCAGCCAGTACTGCTGGTGCATCCAACTCCATCAATAAGCTATGCGACCGGAGACTAGCCTTCTTTCGCAGTCTCAAGACATGGAGCACATTTGGTGCTGGATGGTCAAGAAGACTAACGGGTGTTCGCGCACTCAGCCTTGAGCTAACCAAGACCAAAACTCCTGCACCGACGCCTAAGCCTGTTATGGCAAGCAATCCTAAAAAGGATGAGGTCATTCCAGTTGCTGATGCGGTTAGGGCACCACCAACGATTGAGGAACAGAGTGTCGCAAAGGCTGATCCAGCTGATGTCGCAATCTCACGGACACAGGAAGTCACTGGTTCGATCATCGCAACTGCTGGTACTGCTGGTTCGGTTCTGACTGAAACGGCTGAAAAACTCAGCATATTCCAGGAATATTCAGTGATCATCAAGGGCGTGTTTATCGTCATGCTGATCGCGGGTGTGGCTTTAACTATATATGCCAGTATTAAGCGCATAAGATCGACTGCACACTAAATACTAATATGAGTTCACTAATCGCGTTTTTATGGCCATTCATATGGAAATATGGCATCGGTGTTACATTTCTCGTAATCATCGGTGCCATATTTCTTTTTTCCGCCTTTAAGAAACAGGCGATCATTCTAGGATTGTTTGCTCTTATGGCCATGGTTATATACACATATGGCGTTTATGATGGTAAGAGATATGTGCAATCGAAATGGGATATAGCCGAAAAGAATGCACTTGATAATAATACAAGGGCAAGAAAGGATTCAGAAAATGAGATTCCTGATATTGATGATGCTACTCCCGATGGTGTTCCTGGTGAGTGCATGTCAAACGACCCCTATGACCGTGACTGCCGCTAAGACGCAATGTGCAGCCTGGAGAGCCATAACATATTCGACCAGTCTTGATACCAAGACGACGGTAAGACAAATCAAGGTCCACAACAGAGTTGGGCAAAAATTGAGTTGTTGGAAATGACAAGATCCGAAGAAGTATCAGAAAAAGTTAAATGCCTCGGCATCAAAAAGAAGGAACCATCCCGGATTATGGCTGGAATAAAAAAGTTTGTGTATATCTTCTTTGCTGTATTCATCGCTGCAGCCCTGGTTGTACCTCTCGTCTTCACATTATTTCCTCTGTTGACTGAGAAATATTGGCCAGTTCTAGTGCCCGTCTCTCACAAAATAGAGCGGCATGGTAATATTGTGACATTTCTACCGAGCATCCACAAAAAACGCGAATGCAGAATCGTTGATGTTGGGTGGCATCTGACACGGAGAACCGAAATCATCAATGCAACACTACCTGTTGATGTTATATCTTTGGCTACAAAGCGAAGTGTGGATGGCGAGATAACATATCCTGCAGGTGAGTTTGAACTAGGACCATTTCAGTTTATGATACCTAAATATTTCGACTTTGCTCAGGATAAATCCGATCTCGATATTGGTGCATTGTTATTTTATGATTGCAATCTACCATGGTATAGCAGGTCTTCATTAGGACCATTCCTAGTGCCTAATCAAGATACGCCATTTGGTATTATAGAAGGATTAACACTGAATGATGTTTCGCCGGTTAATAGCAGATAGGATAAATATATCATGCACGAGGCGAAATTCTTGTTAGATTCGATAAGACGATTGGATAATGATGTGAAGGGTTTTAATAAATCTTCGCAACACTTTCTGATTTTTACTTGGTGTGTGATAATAGCCATTGGTGCTATTGGCATATTACAGATATAGGAAGGAAAAACATTGGTTACCAATAATGATTATCGGTCGCAATCTGATGATATAGTCGCGCTAAAAATCGAACTATCATCCGTGAGAAAGGATTTGACTGTGATATCAGAGAAAGTTATCCAAATGCATAACGATTTGGAAAAGATACGGAGTTATTTTACCAAGACATTTCTTGGGGTAGGTATGCTCGTTCTAGGTTATGTAGTCAAGTGGGTTCTTTCTGGTGGATTGGTAATACCCGTCTAATAACCCTTGTAATGCCTGTTGAAATGTAGTATAATGGAACTCTTTGGAAAAAACAGGTATATATCATGTCCCTCTATGTTGACAAGTCTTTTATTCCTAGGATATCCCCCCGTCTTGATAAGTTTTCCCAGAAAGGTGATTATCTGTGGAATTTTCGGTGCCCACTATGCGGCGATTCCCAAAAGAATAAACTGAAGGCCAGAGGGTTCATTTATAAGCAGAAGAATGACCTCTTCTATAAATGCCATAACTGCTCGTCCTCCACATCATTCGGCAATTTCCTAAAGACACTGGATCCTGTTCTGTATAAGGAATACAGATTGGAGACATATAAGGAAACGAGTCACAGCAATACACCCAAACCAGACTTTAGTGCATTCCAAACATATTCCAATACCATAGAGAAATTAAATACTATAAGAATCGATCTTCCTACGATAAAGTCTCTACCAGAGGGTCATATTGCGAAGGAGTTTCTTAGAAAGCGGCAAATACCGAAAGAATATTCTACGAAATTCCACTATTCGGAAAATTTCAAATCCTTTGTTGGCGAGATACTACCCGACAGTCATTATAATCTGGTGGAAGATCGAAGAATCGTCATACCCTTCTATGACGAGAGAGGTGCACTGCAAGGATTTCAGGGTAGAGCCCTAGGAAATTCACAGATCAAATACATCACGATCAAGGTCGTCGAAGGCTGCCGAAAGGTATTTGGTCTAGAGAGGGTGGACATGTCTAAAAGGGTATATGTGGTAGAAGGACCTATCGATTCGATCTTTCTGGATAATGGAATAGCGATGATGGATAGTTCGCTCTATCGCGCACCACTGGTACTCGGTGCAGCCGAATATGTATTCATATATGATAATGAACCTAGAAACAAGCAGATTGTCCAGAACATGCGAAAGACTATTACCATGGGGCTGGACATTTGTATATGGCCAAAAAATATTGAAGAAAAGGACATAAATGATATGATTTTGTCTGGTATTTCGGCATCGATGGTTAAAGATTGCATAGATAGATATACGTTCTCGAACCTAAAAGCAAAGATGGAGTTTGAAGTATGGCAAAAAACGTGACGCTCATTGGAATAACACAATCAAAGGTACCAGGAATATTTACACCCGAGGAATTCATTGCATATGTGGCTAGAGTTTCAAATCCCAGCAACCAGATGAATACCCTCACATCAGCCAAGCTTCTCAAATATCTAATAGACCATAAGCATTTTTCTCCATTTGAATGCGTCTATGCCACACTCGAAATCAATACGACAAGGGACATCGGTCGACAGATTCTAAGGCATCGATCCTTTACATTTCAGGAATTCAGTCAGCGATATGCTCAGGTAGATATCGCTGATTTTTTTGCGCGTGAAGCCAGACTCCAAGATACCAAGAATCGCCAGAACTCCATCGAGGTAGATGATGAAGTTCTGGATAAAGCATGGAAAATGAAACAGCAACAGGTCGACCATGAAGCGGGTCTGGCCTATAAGTGGGCTTTGGAAAATGGTATTGCCAAGGAGCAGGCTCGCGTAGTGCTACCTGAGGGTCTGACAAAGACCACAATGTATATGTCTGGTACCATCCGGAGTTGGCTCCATTATTGCGAACTTCGGACTACCAAGGACACTCAAAAAGAACATAGACTTATTGCGAAGGAATGTTGGGACGTTATTGTCACCCAAGTGCCTTCCCTCAAAACCTTTATAACCAATTAGGAGATATCAATGGCTAATAATCAACTACCCAGCCTGTACCAATCATATATCCACAAGTCTCGTTATGCAAGATGGCTATGGGACCAGAATCGGAGAGAAACGTGGGACGAAACGGTTTCTCGATATTTTAAGTTCTTCAAGGAACATCTCAAGGATTCATGCAACTATACTCTGCAAGATTCGGATATAAAGGATATTGAGGAGGCTGTCCTCAACCTGAGTGTGATGCCTTCGATGCGATGTCTCATGACTGCGGGTGAAGCACTGAAACGAGAGAATGTGGCGGGGTATAACTGTTCCTATGTGGCTGTTGATAATATTCGATCCTTTGATGAGATCCTTTATATCCTCATGAATGGTACGGGTGTTGGGTTCTCTGTCGAATCGAAGTTCACCAATAAGTTGCCTGATATTGCAGAAGATTTTTTTAATACCGAGACCACTATTGTTGTGGCCGACTCAAAGCTCGGATGGGCAAAGGCGCTCAAAGAGATCATCCATCTCCTGTACGGAGGCCAGATCCCTGAGTGGGACGTTAGTCGTGTCCGTCCTGCAGGTGCACCTCTAAAGACGTTTGGTGGTCGAGCCTCTGGGCCAGAACCCCTTGTCGATCTATTCAAGTTTGTCGTGAGAACATTCCGGAACGCACGTGGTCGTAAACTTACCACTCTGGAATGCCATGATATCGTCTGTAAGATTGCAGAAGTCGTGGTCGTGGGCGGTGTCCGGCGATCCGCTCTTATTTCTCTTTCCGACCTTTCGGATGACTTGATGCGAAAGGCCAAGTCGGGTCGTTGGTGGGATGATAATCCTCAGCGAGCCCTTGCTAACAACTCCTATGTGATTGATGAAGAACCTGATGTGGGCATATTCATGAAGGAATGGCTGTCGCTCTATGAATCCAAGTCGGGCGAAAGAGGCATCTTCTCCCGCAAAGCAGCCAAAGCACAAGCAGCCAAGTATGGTAGGCGAGATCCCGCCCATGAGTTTGGTACGAATCCCTGTTCCGAAATCATCCTGCGATCAAGAGGCTTCTGTAATCTTAGTGAGGTTGTAGTCCGTGAAACTGATTCCCTTAACACTCTCAAGGAAAAGGTGCGAATGGCTACCATTCTGGGAACATTCCAATCGACGCTTACCAACTTCAAGTATCTTTCCAAGAAATGGCAGGAGAATGCCATCGAAGAACGGCTGCTGGGCGTGTCGCTCACTGGCATCATGGATAATGAGTTGATGAATGGTAATAAAACACCGGATGATGATGGTTTAGCAAATGCTTTGACGAAAGCTCTGGAGATTCTTCGGCAAGTCGCGGTGGAAACAAATGCGATCTGGGCCAAAAAGTTGGGTATCAATCCGTCTACGGCCATTACCTGTGTCAAGCCGAGTGGTACAGTATCACAATTGGTCGATGCAGCCTCAGGCATTCATGCGCGACACGCACCATATTATATACGGACAATCCGTGCAGACAAGAAGGACCCACTGGCCAAGCTCATGGTCGATCTGGGCTTTCCTGTTGAGGATGATGTGATGAAGCCTAATGCAACATATGTCTTCTCGTTTCCTGTCAAGTCACCGGATAATGCTGTCTGCCGAACAGACAAGACAGCGATTGAGCAACTGGAACTGTGGCTGACATACCAGAGACACTACACCGAGCATAAGCCATCTATCACTGTTTCCGTAAAGGAAGACGAGTGGCCAACGGTCGGTGCATGGGTGTGGGAGCATATCGAGGAAATGTCAGGTGTATCATTCCTACCATTCTCGGATTCCACATATGCACAGATGCCTTATACGGATTGCACAAAGGAAGAATACGACGCTGCGGTGGCTTTGATGCCTAAGGATATTGACTGGAATCTTCTGTCAATATATGAAATGACGGATCAGACCATTGGAAGTCAGGAGCTTAGTTGTTCGGCTGGGGCTGGTGCCTGTGAAATACCCTAGTTGTATATATAGGCATGAATGTAACAGTTAGAAGGAATACGTTCATGTCAAAATCAGTAGAAAACAAGACCTGTTCTTTTTGTGAATCGGTCTATAAGTTGAGTTATACTCTGGATGATACCTCAGGTCATCCAAAGTTTTGCCCATTTTGCTCTGAGGAAACATATGACGACGAAGATCCAATCTATAATGATTCCGAAATAGAGTATGAGTGAGACCTGTTGGTGGTATAAGTTCAAGGAACTAAACGAGGAAGTTATAGACGGATATGTAGGATTCGTCTATAAAATAACAAACCTCGACACAAAAAGGAAATATATTGGCAAGAAAATCCTCAAGTTCACGAGGCGAAAGTCTGTCAAAGGCCAGACAAGACGAAAGAAAGTTGTTCTGGATTCAGATTGGCGCAAATATTATGGATCCAATAAGGAACTCCAAAAAGATGTGGAAACGCTGGGTCCGGAGAGATTCACCCGAGAAGTTCTAAAACTATGCCGAACCAAGAGCGAGATGTCTTACTGGGAAACCAAGTATATTTTCGATACCGGTGCTCTCCTTACAGATTCCTATTACAATTCTTGGGTGTCATGTAAAATTCATAAAAGTAATCTGAAACCACTTGACATGGACAAATAACTTCTTATATATAGTATGTAACCCAATGAAGAAAGGACAGTTACACACATGTATATACCTTGCCCGTCGCGGCTAACGACCCTTCTGTTCAATAGAAAGAAGGATGACCTAAATGAAGCTATCCGAATCGAATATCCGAATGATTACAAAATCGCGCGAATTGCAAATTCTGACCGTGCCACCAAAGAGTCATACCTTCGAAACAAGACAATCTTCCTTACAACCTAGGGTTTAGTCGCTAAAACATAACAACCGCGTAGGAGCTATGCATTTTGACATGGCTGCTACGCGGATTTTTCATGGCTCCAGCTCTTGAATCCACCTCAAAAGGCATTATATCTAGTATGAGAGATTCGCGCAACGAGGATTCGACATGACTGACATGACTTCTACCTATTCCTATGACGAGCGCACTGTTTCGGACCTTCACAAGGACGCTTACGGTTTCCGCCCCTCATCGGCCTGGTTCGAGCAGTGGTCGACATTTACCCCCGACCAGAAGCAGGAGGAGTGGGACTACCTCATTATAGCCTTGGAGCAATCCATGGCGGCGGACGTCCGGCGCGAGGAGGCGGCTATGTATGAGTATGATCGCCAGCTCCGCGAACTGATGCACCTCGGTGCGCCCTCGCGCGAGGCCGCTATTCGGTGGATGCTCGACTCGATGGACCTGGACGAATATGATCTTCGCTATGGTGGCGACTATATCTGCTATAAGTTGGGCCTCCCCTACTCGTTTCAGAGTGAGTTCGATCCCACCATCCATGAAATGCTCGCAGTCAAGGAGATGGTCGACAGTTAGTCGATTCCTGCATGGCTGCTATGCGGAAATAACATGGCTCCAGCACTTGAATCCACCTCAAAAGGCATTATATCTAGTGTAGAGAGATTGATAGGAGAACGTGCATGGCTAAGTTGAACGTACCGGTTGAAGCCCTTGAAAAGTACATGCAGGCCATTCGGGACGATTACGCGCGATGGTCCTCGGGTGGCCCGGAGGGTCTGACTGATGTTCGCAAGCGCATGATTCAGGAATTTAACGACAGCATTAAGTATGAGGTCGGTTCTTCCTACATCAAGGTTGTCGAGCAGAATTCGGTCCACTCTTTCATCGTCAATAAGGCCAAGAAGTTCCCGGTCGGGACCATTCTCAAGGCCGCTTCCTGGAAGGCCCCCGCGACCAACTTTGCTCGCGGCAACGTCTTCGAGAAGTACACCATTCGCTGGACTGGAACGCTGTAATGGGCTTTTTAGAGGTTCTCTTGCTGATATTCATCACTCTGAAATTGACGGGATTTATCGACTGGTCATGGTGGTGGGTATTGTCGCCGCTCTGGGGAAGTCTCATCGTCGGGGCCATAGCCGTTTCGATCTATATCAAGAACATGTAAGGAACTTGAAATGAAAACGTCGATTACCCTTAGGAAGGAATCATTCGGTAAGTACCGAGTTGTGTCCCTTACCAATCGGATCGATCCTGAAGTCAGAACGATTCTGACATCGGCCGAGGTTGAGAGCCTTATCACAGAGGCCAACCGGATCCACTCGACTCTGATCGTCAACATTAAGGAATAGGTCGTGGTAAAAAGAAAACCTCGCGGATATGCCGAAATTGATGAAGTAGTCGATCAAGTGATGTATGATTATGATACTTCTGACCCGGAAAGAGTTTTATATCTCGTACAGGAATTAATGGGTCCAGGCAATGAGGATTACATAAAGGAAAGTATTCGAGTGAATATGTATATGAATCAGTTGCGGGATGATGAAGTTGATCAGATCGGGGATGCATTGCCCGATCTTATTGAAGCTAAAAACACAAAGGAATAGGACCATGAACGGTTACAAGGCTTTCTATCGCGGCAAGACTCTTGACATATATGCAGATTCACTGTATAATGCTCAAGTCAAAGCCGCAGTGGAATTCAAGGCCAAGAAGGCTTATGAGGTGACTGTGCTTCTATGTGAAAAGAATGGTGAGGTTTATGAGCAATCCACAGCTTCCCTTTAGCTCATATAAGGACATCGATTCGGTCACTAAGGAATATGTCCTTGGTGTGGCTGGTCCACTGTATGGCACGATAGAGGATATCCCTCTGATGGAAATCAATGGGTATCTGATCGGTCTTCTGGAGTTTGAGAGGGGCGAGTTTCAAAGGGAGTATCCTATTCAATGAGTATACCATTCATTGATGCAATTAGCAATTTGCTCGACAAATATGCTGCATCCCAAGTCGAGAATGAACGGCTGCGAGAGTCGCTGAAAAGACTCCTTCTGGAGTTTGATTTCCTTATCGAAGACGGCTACCTAGCCGACATCCGCAACGATGTTATTTTTGATGAAGCTCGCGCGGCTCTTGCTACCGATCCAATGGAGAAATAATATGGCATCCCGGAAAGTTTTTAAGTATGAACTGCTGCCCTGCCTCCCCGGGGAAGCCGCGGATATTGAAATGCCGAATGGAGCGAGTGTAATCAAATTCGACTATCAAAACGGCATTCCCCGGTTGTGGGCCATAGTCAATAAAGACGAGCCTTCTGAAACCCGACAGTTTGTGATTTTTAGCACAGGACAGGAACTTGTCCTGCCTGATGACGACAGCTCCGAACTCGAATATACCGGCACTGCATTTAATGGTGCCTTCGTGTGGCATTGCTTTGAGGTAATCGAGATTGG
>Ga0181348_1001126_pt1 | contig 11718 bp, 20 predicted proteins | sample Su13VDMM110DN_FD_130092 | JGI IMG/M metagenome (GOLD analysis project Ga0181348, IMG submission 130092) | Freshwater viral communities from Lake Michigan, USA - Su13.VD.MM110.D.N | ecosystem: Environmental > Aquatic > Freshwater > Lake | place: USA: Michigan | collected 2013-07-16
AACTCAACTAAAGTTTCTTTTTGCTTTGACGACTATCCAGCCGAAGTTCCACAAGGATTTACTAAAATTGCTGAATTAGATGGTAAAATTGCTGGTATTTATAATGACCATTTAAAAAGATATGGATTGTTATTTCATCCAGAAGATTTAACAACAACAAATATAATTATTGGCAACTTTATTAACCAACTTTAAACCTGTTAGTAAAAATACTAACCCCAATTATGATTTAAAATATCTCTAAGTTTTAATAATTTGTATAACTTATTATTTTCTAAATTTGAAAATTTATATTTATTATCAACCAACCATTTTAAATCTTTCAATCTTTTATTTACAAATATAACGTAAAGAGTATTCATTCTTTTATTTACATCAATAGTATTCCAATTATCAATTAAATATTTTAATTTAACTTTGATAAATGTGTTTCGTTTTTGACAATTTTTAGAAACAGAAGTGAATTCATTAATCAATTCTTCAATCGAATGCCCTTCTGATAACTTATAAAAAAATCTATCATCTATTTTTTTAATTAATTCACTTGGTTCCATTTTATAAATATTTTAATACCGATTCCCAATTTGGAAATCTATCAGATGCAAAATGAATATGTTCTCCCTTAAACTTAGTTACACCATATTTAATTCTATCATCAATTAAAGCCCTTCCTGTAAATAAACTCTTATCATTAGATATTATTAGCCTTTTATAAGCCACATCACCTAAATATTTTCCAACCCATAATCTCTTATCAGTATAACACGATGGGTTACTCCAAGAAGGTGCTGTTAAAATATAAACCTCATACTTCTCTGATAACTTATTAAAAGCATCAATCGCACCTTCCATTGGTGGTAAATCTAAATAAAAACCAGGTATTTGATAAAACTTTTTCTTAAATAATTCATCTACTGAAAGACCTAACTTATCTGACCATACTTTCATTCCTGCTTCAGCATCCGCTAAAACCCCATCCATATCAATGAATAATAATTCACGTGGATTTTCTAAATATCCATAAACTGGATCTTTTTTATTGTTATTCATATCTCTAAACTATTTAATTTATAATCTCTTATATAAGTTACTAAATTATCACTATCTATATGACAACTTATATTTTCCATGTGAGAACTAACACTTTTTTTATCACTAATAAAAACACTATACTCAACTTTTATGTAATTTGAGTCATTAACAAACTTATCCGAATCGTTAAAGATACCCATACCCAAAGGAAAGTTATTTACATTATGAATAACTACAATAGGTTTTGTTTTTTTATCAGACCAACACATACCATCTTGTAGATAATCTCTTAGTATTTTATGTATTCCCAATGTACTTATCGATTTACTCATCTTTGTTTGTTAATTGATGTTTTACTAATTCTTTGTAATACTCACATTTTTTTAAAAGGTCCTCATGAGTTCCTTCTGATACTAATTGACCATTTTTAAGAACAAAAATCCTATCACAATTTTTAACTGTTGAAAGTCGATGTGCTATTATAATAGATGTTTTTTCTTTAGATACCGCATCTATTGACTTTTGAACCACTCTTTCACTTACTGTATCAAGAGCCGAAGTTGCCTCATCAAAGATAAGTATTTGTGGATTCTTAGCCAAAGCTCTTGCAATTCCAATTCTTTGTTTTTCACCACCAGATACTTTAGCTCCACGCTCTCCAAGTATGGTGTCCCAACCATGTTCTAACTTTTTGTAAAAAGTATCAATACGAGACATCTTTGATATCTTATTTAACTGATCATCTGTTAATAACTTATCTGAACCATAAGAAATATTTTCACGAATACTTTTATCAAAAAGATTAACTTCTTGGTCTACGCTTCCAATTTTCTTTAGTAATAATTTAAGTTCTAAATCTTTAAGATTATTGTTATTAATTGTAATTTGTCCGCTTTGTGGATCGAATGCCCTCCTGATAAGATTTGCAATTGTTGATTTACCAGAACCACTTTCTCCAACAAATGCAACTTTTTCACCTTGTTTAATTTTAAATGATATTCCTTTTAATACCATTTCAGGTTGGAGTTTTTCATCTTTATCATTATGTGATTTTGTTCTAACTGGATAACTAAACTCAACATTAGTAAATTCAATATCACCATTTATATTTTCTGAAATTGGATTTTTAATATCTTCAATATCTGGTTTGATTTCAAGTAATTCAAAATACTTTTCAATATTCATCTTATCCGTAATAAATTGTTTTTGCATATCTGTTATCATCCAAAGTGACATAATAAAGTTTTGAGACCAAGTAAAAATTAAAAATATCGCACCTGCCGTAATTTGACCATTGAAAAGTAACCAAACCGCAAATAAAATAGTTATATACCTAAATCCAGCAGTTCCAATTCTAATTAGAGTAAGCCAATTATTACCAGGTATCCAAGCTCGCTCATAAGCAATCTGATGTCCATCTTGAACATTATCTAAATCCTCTAAAGATTTTTTCTCAGCCACTTCGTTTTTAATTAAGAAAACAAATCGATATAGTTCAGAAATTGTTCTAGCCGTTTGATTTCTAGCATCACGAACCTTTCTTAGTTTTGGTTGTAAATAAATATTAAACTTATAAACCGATAAAAAGAAAACTATTGAAATTATCAGATAAGAAAATCCAATAAAGTAACTAATTGTAAAAAGCATGACAATTGAAACAATAAAGTTAGCAATCGCTGGGAAAAGATGATAAACAAACATCGAGATCTGACCCTGAACCGATTGAAATCCAGAAGTGATAATGTTTTGTTTTACACCAGAGTGTTCATTTATATGCTGACCATTAGAAAAGTTAAAATACTTTGAAATCGAATAGTGATTAAGATGATTTGATGCGGTGATATCTAATTTTCTAATTTCTAAGTTTCCCTGAAACCTTTGAACTAATATTCTAACAAATACTCCAATAGCTGCAAATCCCGCAAACATTAAAGCAGTATTCATATATTGAATATCATTAGAATGCTTTTGAACCACATCAAAAATAATACTTAAAAAATAAGTGTTGACTGCTTCAATAACAGATGTTAGTAAAATACAAATGAAAATAATTCCAATTGTTTTTCTAAACGGCTTAGCAAATTCCCATATCCTTTTTATTAAACTCCAGTTTGACATCTTTTTATTATTTTATCTTTAATTTCTTTCATATACCTAAACTCTTTATTTTTTTATCTCTTTCTATACTATCACTGACATCTAACAAGTAACCCCTTTTAATACAAGTAGCAACCGTAAGAATCTTATTAATCCAAAGGTCAATATCATCAGAATTATGATTAATAAATTTAGCATCATACTCTATTCCACCCTCTAAAACTAATTTTACACCCATTCCACTATTAGAATAAACACGAATATGAATAATATCACCAGGCTCAAAAGTACGATAATTGTTTGGAGTTTTAGAAACTTCATGTGTTCCAATTCCAATAACTGATTTAATAATTTTTATTGTTTTATCAAAACCACCACTTATACCAACAAAGTCCGATTCTAAAGACATACTAATAACTTCTTTCACCTCTAAATAAAAATCTTTATTCAAAACCTCAATTCTATCCATCTTGCAAATATAAACAATTAAATTATTACAACTACTACTATTTATATTATATTACTATTTATTATGAAGTTCTAAGTTATAGAGATTACACTTTATCTTATTATCTTATTTATTTTATTTATCTGAGTTTAAAAAATTTTTTGACACAAAAAGAAAAATTTTTTTTCAGGAATCCCCACCACAATCCTAACCCACCACCAACCACCACCCATCACCACACACCAAAAAAATATAATAATGATTTAGAGATTTAATTCAACATTTTATAATTACATTAATATAATAAATAAAAATAAAATAAAATGATGAACTATAAAAGTAGAGTAATATCAGCACTGAAAGCACAAGCACTAGCCGATAAAGAAAAAGCACTAATGGCACTAGACCTACTAGAAAATAAAGCAGTAGGAATCGGTGACCATACATCAAATGACTTCCTAAAAGACGCAAACGAATCACTAATGCTACTAGCAGAAGCCGAAGATAAACTCGATATGATAGAAAAGTATTTTACTCCTAATTCACCTTTATCTGAAAAAACAGACTATTCTAAAAATGGAATTGCAGGAGTCGATGCTTATATTGATGCCGATGCCAGATTGTAAACAAGTAAACAAAACATATTTATCAGGAATATATCTAATATATCTAATAGAATGTAGAATAAAACAAATAATATGATAATACAAGAAGCTCACATAGAATCAACAAATGAACCAATTTACTCAGTAGTAGATACCTGCATGACTTGTAATGGTTTATGCGAAGTCATATTGTTTGTAACTAAAAATAGAAATGAAGCCGAAGAATATATGATGAACGCACAATATAATTAAATAATGAAGTTTAACATAGGAGAACATTTACAAGAGATTGATTCTTATCATAACCATCAGAATGTAAATGGCTATGTAATAGAATATTTTACTAGTGCAAAAAGTGGTACGAATTGGTATCTATTAGAAAATGATGAATTGAATTTAACAAATCATTGGACACCTCAGAGTAATTTAGAACTACATAAACAACCTTTAAGAGATATTAAATTAGAACAATTGGGAATTAAATATAATTAAAATGAGAATAGTAATAAATTGGATTATATTCAGATTGATTAAAACTATTAGTAATATAATAATAACAATAAAAAATAATAACAAATAGTCAGGATGAGAAGAACACAACCTAGATCCGATTTGCGTGAGTATACAGGATAGTAAATTGCGTTCGTACAGGTTCGAATCCTGTCCTGACTACTAAACAAATAACAAATAATAATGAGTTATAAAATTAAAAAAATAGGTTCGGAAAAAACTAGCCTCTTTAATAAAGAGTTTGATAAAGTCTATGACTACTGGAAACAAAAAGCCATAAACGACCATAACTACCACGGAGAACTTAAACTAATAAAAGAACATAATAAAATAATTATCTGCATACTAATAGATGATGTCGACCAATTCACTGAAAGACCAATATGGGATAATGATGATTTAGATTCTGTCGAATAGGTGATAAAGAGATTCCATTCTCAATTAGTCGAATAGATGATAAGAATAGAATCTGATTTGAGACCTTATAGTGATGAATAATAAGATATTAAATACTACAGAATAAGGTAGCATATTTCTGTAGTATTTTGTGTTAATCCTATACACCCTTATAAGCAACTCTCATTTACTTACATTTCGTACTTATGTGTACATACACAGAAAAGATAATCTGTGTTCATTATGACCTTACTTATCTAATAGTGATTGTATTTTAATATCTCTTAGAAAGGGTTTTATCTTTTCTTTATCTACTCTTAGGGCACCACTTGGAACAACCTCATCACCAGGTAATGAATAACATAACTGGCCACCATTTTCTTTATAAGTATACCAGAAGTAATCTGCAAGAGGTTCTCTTAAAAGAATATCTAATATCTCTTGTAAAGATTCCCTTTCAACTTGGACTAACATATCTTTGTGGTCTTCTCCGAGGTAAGTACCAATCTTTGTATTATTACTTTGTAATAACCATTGAGTAAATCCTTGAGTTTTAAAATTAAAATCAGGGTGATTTCTTAACTCTTCTATGGCTAACATATCTTTGATTTTATTAGTTTAAATCTATAAGAAAGTCCTAATGAAATATAGTTTTTGAATTTATCAGTTAATCCAAAACCACCTGAGATATCAACAATTAAATCGTTGTTAATTAAATATGTCAAACCGCAATCAAATCTATGGTCAGCTTTATCATTGGGTAAATATCCATATAATTCTGTGTAACAACCAATTTTATTTGTTAAATTAAAACCTGTTGTTAAGGTATAGATCCAACTATGTAAGGCATTTTCACCATTCCATTCTGCGCCTAAATTATAAGCAAGTGATATTTTGTTTGTCAATGTGTGTTGCATTGTAAATCTAAAAGAAGGTGCGATAAACTTTGTTTGGAATTCTTTGCTTCCAATTTTTGAAGTTGTGATATGTCCAATAAATGAAGTTTTTGGAAGAAGTCCTTTTTCTTCAAATAGTGAAGTTTTAAATCCAATTGTAATAGGTGAAAAGCCTGTAATTGTTTTTTCGTTTGTTTTTTCTGAAATCAATTCTGTAATTAATCTTAGTTCAATTTTTTCATTAACACCCCATTTCCAAAGTGTTGAAGGTAAATTGAAAGATTTTTGAGTTTTGTCAAAATTCTCAATGGTAAATCCATTTTCAATTTGAATATATTTTTTAGGTGTTATAAACGGGCACTCTGTTTGGTCGGGTCTGTCTAATTGAATTGGGGGCAAGTTTTGTCCAAATAAATTAAAGGTTGTTATTACAAAGTATGTTAGGAGTATTAGGTAGTTTTTTAACACTTCTATCATCTTAATACGGTGGATAACCATCGTAAGTGAATTGAGTAATGGCTACTAATTTCATAGTTTAATTTTTTACTACTTTGAATAAGGCTTTCTCAATAGAGTAACCGTTGTTAATAAAATACTTTAAACTATCTACATTACAATGAGCATAAATAGTTTTATCAGATTCCTTTATTTTAGAATCACGATAGTTCCAAAGTAGTTTGTATATTCCTTTCTCTCTATGGTCTTCTTTAACATAAGCATGACATAAGTAGATTACAGCTGGTTGTTCTACATATGAAACAATACCAACTAATTCTTCTTTAATGAAACAACCATAGTAAGTTGCGAATTCATCTAAGAGGTCAGGTTTAACCTCAGCGAATTCTTTATAAACTTCTTTATATGTTATCTTCTTTATTTCCATTATACTGATTTTATAAATATTTAATTGCTTCTCCTGTTGCTAGTACATCACATCTTTCATTTTCTGGGTGTCCATTATGTCCTTTAACCCAATGAAATGTTATATTAAAGTTATCATAAGACTTTAGAAATCTTCTCCAAAGGTCTTCATTTTTTTTACCACCAAAGTTTGGTTTCTTAACCCAATTGAATACCCAACCTTTCTCAATAGAATCGATTACATATTTAGAGTCAGAGTAAACCTCAACACGATATTTTGTGTTTTTAACGGCTTCTAAGGCTCTAATAACAGCCATTAGTTCCATTCTGTTATTGGTTGTCCATTTCTCACCACCAGATAGTTCTTTAGTCTTTTCATTAAATTTTAAAACAACGCCCCAACCACCGGGGCCGGGATTGCCTCTGGAACTACCATCAGTGTATATTAGAAGTTTACTCATTTAAAATCAAAGATAAGGAATAATTTAATTAAATACAAACTCATTGATATCATAGATAGAAATATTATTTGAAATAACCAAATAAATATATACACTATGAAATATTTAAAAAGGTTTAATGAAAGTCTTATTTTTACTTCGGTAATGATTGGTGAGATAAAGCAAACAATAAAAGATATTTTATTACCTATATCTGATATGGGATATGAAATAGATGTTACTAATGACGTGGTTATCAATGGAGAATTACCTTTAATTATAAGAGTTGTTAGTTATACTGATCCTCCATTAAAGATGAATGATGAGGTTAAGGATGAATTTATCAGAATGAATGATTATTTAGAATCTTTAGGTATTAATTCAGTTGAAGCACTTTATGTTAAAATTATTGATTCAATTGGAAAAACATCAGGAAATAAAATAAGGTTAGATAGAAACGGGCAATCAAAAATTCATAACATGGAGAATTGTGAATTAAGAAATCTACTATTTGTTGCTAAAATTAAACCTATGATAGTAAAAACAATATAATATATTAAATAATATTATTATCTTTGTGGTATGAGAATCGACAACTTTTTAAAAAACCTTAATATTGAAGAACTACTTGAAGTACAATCTAAAGCTTCAGGTATAATCCACGATTTCAAAGACGGATATTTTTATATCTGTGAGGTACGTTCTTATGGTCGTAATTGGAAAGCGTGGGACATTTATAATACTCATACTCTTCAGGAGTTATGTTACCAATATGGTGGTGACGATGGTATTGTTGATGTTTATTCTAATAACCCTGACTTGTCTGGTATTGATAACTATGGGTGTCTTAAGTTTATTCCATCCGTAGAGGACCATAAGAAATGGAAGGAATATATGTACCTTAAGAATTCTATTCCCCGACATGAAGAAGAACTTAAAGTGTGGGAAGAACGTGAAAATGTTCCATTCAGACAAAGACCTAGTTTCGCTCCGTTCTATACTCGTGAGGATATTGATGGGCAAAAATTAAAGTTGGAAAACTTTGATATGAATTTTGTTGAACCTAAATCTTATATAACTACTGAAGAAACGGATAAATAACTAAAAGTAACTCTAAAAATTAATTTGTTATATTTTTAATATATAACAGATGAAATTAAAAAACTTATTATTCGCACTTACATTACTAATTAGTTGTAATGTTTTATCTCAAAACAGAAAACTTTATGAGTTATCAATTATTAACTCTATCAGACCTGATAGTTCTAAAATCTATTACGACTTAATTCAAATTAATGATTCTAATAAAAATCTTATTAGAAAGACTATTAATGGTGAAGAGTATATCTTAGTATGTACCTGGAAACAAAACGTTAGTTTCTATCAAAAAGACACTATATTTAATACTGGAGTTTATCCAATCTGGGTAACAACAGCACCTGAATTAAAAGAAAGAATAAAATTAGAATCACCTAAAGATACGAATTTAAGATTGATTCAATTATTGGGATTACCACCTACTGCCAAATACAATTACTTTGTAGAATTTTGGGTTAGACCGGTTGATTTATTTAGAGCTTGTCCGGATAAGGAAATTACAGATAGTAAATGTGATTTATGTTTTCCAGAAGAAACAGATGATAAACATATTAAGTGGATTAATGAAAACAGAATCAGTAGGTATTATCAATGTGATTTATATTATCAATATCCTTGGGGTCAATTGGGATATACTTGGGATTGGAATCCTAAAAACAAATCACATGTTGGTTTGAGTGAATTTATTATTGGAACTAATAAGACTATCTTTATAAATAGAATAGTGACTACTTTAGAGTATTTAAGATAATTTCTATCATAAATAAACTTAGGGTTTATTAGGAATATAAAAATAATAAACTAAAACTATTTTTAAAATAAAAAAACTATGAACACAAAAGAAAAAGTTAAATTAATTGAAGTAGTAATAATCTCTGGACTTATTCTACTATTTACAATGTTTTTTACTTCTTGTGAAGAAAAACAAAAAGCCCCTCAATCTAAACGAATGGAGTTGGATCAAAACTCAAGATACTCTGACCAAAACTATAAAGTTTATACATTAGAAGGATGTGAATATGTTGTTGTAGGATATGGAAAAGACAAATGGGGAAGTCATAAAGGAAATTGTAGTAATTCAATTCACAAAAAATAAAAAAAGTAAAACTAAATAAATGTCTAAACAAGAAACACCAAAAACAATTTCTGTAGGTTTAACTGAATCTTACTCTACTTGGGTAGTTCGTGAATCAATTGAAATAAACATTGAAGATTATCCGGAATTAGTGGGTATGAATGAAGAGGAAATTCAAGATTATATCAGATGTAATTCAGGTGATATGAAATCTAATGATGAATATTCGGATTCTTTATATCATGAGTTAATTCAAAGAGATGTAGTTCGTGATAAAATCAAAGATGAAGATTCAGAATTTTACTTTGACTAAATATTTTATACAATTTAACATTACGAAAACATTAAATGATTAATAATTATGAAAATAAAATTTGCAGATAAATTTTGGGGAAGCTTAGATAAAATGAGTAAAGGATGGTATTGGAAGACGTGGGATTTTTTTATATATGATTTTCCAAGAGGAATAAAGAATATCATTTTCTTTTGGAAAGTGATATGGAATTTTAGACATTGGGATTACACATACAATTTAAGAATTCTTTCAAAATCTTTAGAACCTTTAAGAGATTCTATAAAGGGCGGTTACGAAGTTGATATAAGTAAGCTAAAGAAAGTTCAGAAGATAGAAAGAGCAATAGAAATCCTTAATAATATTACGGAGGACAAATACATAAATATTGCTGAATCACAATTAGGATTGAAGGTAAATATAGATTACATTTTTGATAATGATGCGCCAGAAGAAGTAAAAGAAGCAAACGGGAAAATTTACGATCTTTCTCAAGAAATAGAGGATAAAGAATGGAAAGAGTTATGGGTTATTTTTCAGGGTCAAGAACACTCTCATTATGTAATGTTATTGGATAAAATAACACCAGAGAAAAGAAAAAAAGATGATGTCTGGGGCAATTGGTATAATGGATCAGGTATGGGTCATTGGTGGAATTAACTAAAAAGATGTTAAAACTAATCTTATTTAATTTAGTATAATACATTATGAAAAAATTACTATTAGGAGCTCTACTACTATTGAGTACAACTAAGATATTCAGTCAAAACGTAACAAACTTTTACCTCTTCGTTATCAACCCAAACAATTGTCCTTATTCAATTACAGGATATTGGATTGATACATTGGGACAATCACAGGGGTCTTTGTCCTTTACAGCTGTAGACACATCCTCAGCCGTTCCGTATCTTTGGAATGGTCAAGCCGCATCAACTAGTGCTACAAGTACCATGTCAATTTGTGTTGTGCCTGCTCCACCATGTAATTGTCCACCGGCTTGTATTCAACAGATTCCAGTTACACAAGGATCATACACAATTCTGCTATGTGATAGCATTGTAGGTATTGAAGAACAACCAATTTTGTCATTGCTAGATAACAAATACTATGATTTATTAGGTAGAGAAATTAAAGATATATCAACATACTCAATTAATTCTTTTTATATTAAGAATGGTAGAAAATATATTAAAATCGGACAATAAAAATATTAACATAATATAAACACTAATAAGATCCTCCATTGTAAAGTGGAGGATTTTTTGTTTATGATAATATATCGAAATGGTACCTAATAACTGCATAGCTATAGTAACTCAAAAAGGCACCCATTTGGTCATTTGTCTTCTTTAAATGGCAAATAGCTATTATATTTAAAGCACCAGAACAAAATCACTATTGGGAATGTTGGTTATACTATACACACGCTACCGATAAAACAAAGAGTATTAGAGAAAGAATAGATCAAGCCAGAGAAGGATTTCCTTGTATATGGAAATCTTATAGTAATGGTGTAGAGACAACAATCTGCTATTGGGACATAATACTTAGGAGTAAATACTCTAATGATATAAAACAATATAAAAGAGATCAAAAATTAAAAAAAATTGGTATTAAATAAATATATAATGAGTAAATTTTTGATGAGGTTTTAATTTTAATTTTTCTTATATATCTCAATTAAGGTGTAGGTAGAACAGTAGTAACAGTTACTCCGAAAAAGTCAACACCTGAACTAGGCGATGATTTTGATAATTGACCATCTGCTATATATACTGTTGTTAACCCTGAACTTGTAAATGTGTCAGCTCCAATACTTGTAACTGAATTTGGAATTGCTATAGATGTCAATGCAGTATTATAGAAAGCAAAGTTCCCAATACTAACGATGGTAGCAGGAATCGTCACACTGGTTAGACTGACACAACCAGAAAATGCACTAACATCAATATTAGTAACACCGCTTTC
>Ga0181348_1001131_pt1 | contig 11702 bp, 18 predicted proteins | sample Su13VDMM110DN_FD_130092 | JGI IMG/M metagenome (GOLD analysis project Ga0181348, IMG submission 130092) | Freshwater viral communities from Lake Michigan, USA - Su13.VD.MM110.D.N | ecosystem: Environmental > Aquatic > Freshwater > Lake | place: USA: Michigan | collected 2013-07-16
AGAAGAAGATAGATTAAAAGAAAATGAAACACCACCAATTAAAGAATCGGAATCTAATCCAGAAGAACTAAAAGATTTTGTTGACGAAACAACTAGACTACATTTAAGTGAAAATGATTTAAAGGTTTTAGAGGATGCCCTATTAAATCCTAAAGAACCAAATGAAAACCTAAAGAAAGCCGCGGAAGAATATAAAAGAAGAGGAGAGTTATTGGCGGAGATAATGAAGGACGACCAAGAGTTGGGTTTATATAATGAACCGTTCGATAATCCATTAGTAAAGAAATCATTAGTTTCACCTCAAAACGCGTCAGAGATGATGATTACAACTAATAAGGATATTATTGAATCGATACCATCAGATGATGAAATATCAGATTGGGACATTACATTAATGGATGGTTTAGAAGATGAGGAATCTTTTTTCACAGAAGAAGAAACGGAGAATATTTTCCAAGAAGAACCAACTGAAGAAGAAACTCAACGAAATTTTTCCACTATAGAACCCGAAACGGAGAATATTTTCCAAGATGATGATTACTTAACAGAGGCAATTTTAGAATTTAATCAAGAATCAATAGAGGAAGAATTTGATGAACCACTACCCGAAGAGGAACAAACGTTTGGTTTAGATATTAAACAACTAAACGAAACATTTGAAGAAGTTAATAAAGAAATTGACATTAAAATTGAAGAGACATCACCAATAGAAAGTGATGAAAAAAAAAAATATTGATACCAGAAAATTCGAAATCAATAGAAGTAATAGAAGAAGAGGAACATCAGGACTCAAAGTTACAAGAATCTCCTAAAGACCCAAATGAACCCCTTTATTGGGAAAAAGACGACACTAACCCAAATCAAGTGATTTACGATTTGGAAAAAGATATAGTAATAACACCAAAATCGGAGGATGAAATAACTAATGATTAATTAATTTAAATGTTAACGATTTATAATGTAGAAACGATTGATGAATCAAAATTAAACATTCATAGAAAAAAATCTAAGAAGACACAGATATTACTATATGACACCCAAAGGAGGGTCGATGATTTTATCAATAAAATCAAATATAGAAAGAACGGTAAGTTCGAAGACATCCCACATTTCATTATAAACAAGTTAGGTACAGTTTACCAATTATTTGACACTGATTATAGTTCCAATACGTTTAACGACGATAGGAACGATAAGAAGATGATAAAAATTGCAATTGAGAACTTGGGTTGGTTAAATAAAAACACCATCACTGGCATCCTTAATAATTGGATTGGCGACCCATACAGGTCCGAACCACACATTAGAAATTGGAGAAATTACTTTTTTTGGGACAAATACAACGAAAATCAATTATTAATACTTTCAGAACTTTGTGAAATGTTATGTGAAAGACATGATATTTTTAAACAAACCGTCCCATCTAACGGATATCTTGAAAATGTATCAAATTTCAAGGGGATTGTATGTAAATCCAACTTTTCAAGTATTTATACAGATATAAACCCTTCATTTAATTTTAGAATATTTTTCAACAATGCAAAAGAAACTAATGACAGAATACGATAGTACTAAAAATATGTTAAATACATTAAGAAAACTTAATGAATCTAAACAAGCAAGTACCCTTAGAGAACAATCACAAGAACAACCACCAACCGAATCAATGAAAAACGATTTAATGGTTATTAATGACGTTGAGGTAAAATTAATGTCCGGAGATAATTTGGATATGAGATTAATGGATGACCAAAAGAAGTCAATTTCAGGAATCATTGATAATTTCAAACAACAAGTTTCACAAATCGTGGAATTTGATCCAGGTTTTACAATTTCACCTAGTCAAATTAGATTAGATGGTACACTTACAGATGATGATGTTAGTTTTGTGTTTATTTCGGGAAATGAAAGTGGTTTATATATAAATGCTGACATGTTGAAGTTGGATTCAGAAGTTATGATTGTAATGGATAAATTGGTAAAATTTGAAACGACATTTAAAACGGCAATGGAACCATTAATAAGTCAAAGAAACAATAACTAATAATGTCATTCAGTAACGACGATAAGAACGAAATAGAAAGAATCACAAGGAAAGAAATCAAAGATTTCATGGATTCAACCCAAGCACATAAAATCGTTGTTAAAATGATTCAAGATGAGTTGGGGTCTAAAAAGGTAGATGATAAAATAGTGGACTTATCTACTAAAGTTGTTGTTGAATTATTTAAAACATTATGGCAAAGAAAGTCATTTTGGGAAACCGCATTAAAGAACGTTAGATAATGGAAAAAGTAATTAAACCTGATATTGAGGGTGAAATGGACGAGTTCCAAAGAATATCGCAAGATTTAAGACGAGATGAAAAAATTGATATCTCCGTTGAGGAACTTGTAAGCTCTTTTGATGGGTTGAAGGAACAAACACTTACAGATGATGTTTGGCCTAAATTAGAGAATACAGAATCAAACGAAATAGAGAAGGGAGATATTGAGGCGGTTAATGACATTGCAAAAATGTATAATAAAACCAACCCCAAGAAATTAATAAAAGCAATTAAATCGGGAGAATACGAAAGACCTTTAATATTAAAAATGGGTGATAGATATATCCTTATTGCTGGTAATACAAGATTATGTACCGCTGCAGCAATGGGAGTTAATCCTATGGTCTTTATAGGTGAAATTGGAGAAGATGTAAACGAAATAGAAGAGGCAAAAAAGGAAATCAATGAAAAATGTTGGAAAGGATATACCCAAAAAGGTATGAAGACTATGTTTGGTAAGAGATATCCAAATTGTGTAAAAAAAACAAAAACAAATGAGGCATCAAGTCCAGCACAACAGGCAGCAATTGCGATTAATATGAAGAAAAGAGGTGTCGAACCAAAAGAAGAGGTAACTGGAAATAAAGAAATAGATAAAAATTTAGATAGTAATCAACAAGACATGGTTTATGGTATTGTTGATATTATTAAAAAAGTTAAGAATAAAGATAATAGATTGTCAGTTGCAAATGACATGATTAAAAAATTCAAAGAAGAGAACATCAAATTTGATTACAATGAGTTTTTAAACATGTGTGGATGTAGTAAAAAAATGGAAACTAAAGAATCTATGGGAGCCGGAGGTTCAGGATCATTTGAGGGACCAGTTTTTAGTGACGTAGTATTAAAAAAAGACATTCATAAATTCCACAACTCAAATCTTAAAGAACAACAAGAGGAAGTGGGTGAAGCAACCGATGCGTCATCTTCAGGTAGTTACGATGTACCTTTGTTTGGTAAAACACCCAAAGGACGTAGAAATCCATTAAAGATAGATGGTCCTGATAGTATTTATAAAGGTAGAGCGGTAACAGATAAGAAATTTCCAAAATGGGGAGGCCCTGGTGGAGTCTTTGTTAAGATTAAGGAGAAGTGTAAAAAGTTCCCTTATTGCAATCAAGGAGACACTGGTGCCTTAGAATTCATTAAAGAAGATAAAGAAATAGTACAAGCAATAACCGAAACATCAAAAAAATACGGTATTCCATATAAAGAAATGGAAAAAATTGTATTAAATGAGATAAATAAGATATTTATTTAGTATGAAAATAACAGAACTTAACACAATTATTGAAAATGTGATATCTGATGAAGTCAGAAGAATCATTATTTCAGAATCCGAAGAGGGTAAAAAAGAAGTATTTCATGTAACATGTGAAGGTGAACCTGTTAGTACTCATGACTCTAAAGAAGAGGCGGAGAGCCATTTAGACATATATAAAAAAGACCACCCAGGTAAACAATTTATAGTTGAGAAGGGAATTTATCAATCTCATGGTGACATGCTAGATAAATTAGATGAAATGGGTCAACAATTAGAAGAAAAAGAAAATACAAATATGGAAAATCAAGAACCAAAAGAGGGTAATTTATTCTCAGGTGCATTATTAAAGGCTAAAGAAAACGGTGATGAAAAATTTACTGTTGGTGGTAAAGAATATAATGTCAAGGAATCTTGGCAACAAATGGAAGAAGAAGAAATTCGTGAAGATGAGCAATGCGAAGGATGTGGTGGTGATTACATGAAAGAAGAGGAACCAAAAGAAGGTAAAAAATTCACTCAAATGATAATGAAATCTGTTACCGAGAAGAAAGAAACATGTGAACAATGCGGTAATATGTTAAATGAAGATGGAAGTTGTAATGAGTGTGGTGGTGGAATGTATGAATCTAAAAAGAAAAAATTACGTTTGAAGGAATCTGAATTAATTAATCTTATAACTAAAATGGTTAATGAATCTATTCCAGGTTTAGAGGCTGCTAAAAATTCACATAAAGAAAGTGGTAAAGTAAACGTTGAAAATTTAGCAAATGTTGATAAAAAAATGAAAGATTATATGTCATTCGATGGTAATGATAATCCTGAATTCCCTAAAGCAATTGGTAAAGGAGAAAAAATTGCAAGAAAAAATACCCCAGAACAAGAAGACGAAATTAAAAAGAATTTTGCCGGTTTAGAAAATTTAGATTATGATATTGAACCATCTGAACAATTTAAGAAAAGATTAAAGATGGCAATTGATGGAGATAAGTTAATGGGTAATGCACCGACAACAGAGAAAACAAATATAGTACCAAGTAACGGTGCAAAATTAGGTGAAGAACCAAAAGATAAAAATGGTAACAGTATTCCTACACCAGAAACTGCTAAGAAAATAGAAAAACAAGTTAAGAATAGGGCGGAAGATAAAAAGAAAAGAGTTCTCTACAAAAAAGAGGCGGTTCCAGTTAACGAATCTAAAGAAAAATTTTCTAACATTCTTGAAGAAGAAATTAAGAAAATGAAAGATATGGCTAACTACAATAAAAAAACTCAGTAATTCTTCTTTTTATTTTCTTTTATCCTTATATTTGATATTATAGGAATATGGAAAATAAAGAAGGTTATTTAGAGTTTATTACATCAGAAAATTACAAAAATCAAATTGATATTTGGTACAAGGCTTATAACATAAGTCGAGAAAAAACCGAACTATTTTACGATTTCCTAACTTCATTACACACGCTAGTTGACGAAACCTATTTAGGTTCAGATGTTGTCTATTTAGAAGAAGCACAAAGAGGTCATTTCACTTGGTGTTGGGACAAAATTGTGGACAACTTTAACAAAGAAAAAATATTATTCAAAGAAAGAGGTAATTACTATGAATATTTTTGGAACTTTTTTTTGGAAGCATTCTATTTCAATAAGTTAGATGAAAAACCAGTAAGAATTAAAGAATATTTTGAAACCTTATTCGACTTCAAACACAAAAAAACCAGGTCTGAGCTGGATATGTTATCAGAAATCTACAAATTGTTTGAACAAAACTTGAAAAAGTAAAAATTTTTCCGTATATTCGTATTAAAAACTGAATTATTATGGAAACCTTAAAGAAAATCAAGGACCTAGTTGAGAAGATGTCAGTTGATACCCAAAAGGTATTTGATAAGGGTAATCGTAGTGCATCTATCAGAGCAAGGAAATACGCACAAGAAATAAAAATCCTTATTGCGACATATCGTAAGGACGTACTTGAAGAAATGAAAAAACATGATGGAACAAATTAAATTATACCTATTCGTATTGAGTATTATCTATTCATTACGATTTCTCGTTGCGTTTATAATTAGACTCACGCAGGAAAATCCAGAACAAATGAAACTATCCAAAGTTGAGGATACTTTACTATTGTTTTCATTATCATATATAATAACCTATTTTTTAATTTAATAACGTGTTTGAAAATATAAAATCATTAAGACCTCATTTCCACTCATTAAGAGAAATAGAAGGTAACGTAAGTTTAGATATTAAACTACCATTGAATTGGAGACATGAAGATATATCTAAACCTTATAGGTCTATAAAAATAAAAGTCCAAGATAAAAATGAAAAATTCACATTATTATCACTAATATCATTAGGAACTCAGGATGGATATGATGTCGTTTTTGCATGTGCGTTAGAAATTTTACAGGTTAACAAAGATGAAGAAGAAAAACAAAAACTTTTTCAAGAAAAGGTAAAAGAATTACAAATACTATTTAAAAAAGAATCGTTAGATAAATTAAAATACATAAATCTATTGGAAGATTATGGACAAGAAATTACAGCAGGGGATGGAGTGGTTGAACAAGGAGATGAAGAAGGACAACAAGGAACTACAGAACCACAAGATTCAGATGATTGAAGACATAAAAAAATTGGACAAAAGAAAAATGTTCAAAGAAAAACCAAAAAAGAAAGTATCTATAATAGATAAAATATTAAAGATATTAGGTTATGGAAAAAAAGGGTGATTTATTAAATCAGTTGGCAATTGTATCAGACCTACTAGAAAAGGTCAATGCCGAAATAGAATCACAAACAATCGTGTTGGAGTTGAGTAAAACAGAATTCAATAAGGTTTTTAAAACTATTGAAAAAAAATACGGAAAGGCAATGGAGACTCCAACAGACACATTTACAATCAATATGGGAGTCGTAAACATTATTTTTAATACGAATAATGTCTAAATAATTCGGATTTCTTATAACCTTTCGCAATTAACATTGCATATAACATTTTTCTTTGTTGGGTAGATACGTCTTTAACAAACATAAAATTTCCCCTTTTCCTGTTAAGTAAATCGTTCTTAACAATTTCAAACAATCTTTCAGTATCAATTAAATTTTTACAACTAAAGTATCTTACATTATCTTCAATTTGAACAAACATCTTATTGTTTAATGTAAAAATTTGAGTGATATCGTTAATTGGTAATATTTGTTCCATCATTTCATGATAACGAATTCTTTTACCATTATCGTGATCATAAACCTTCTCCTCCACCCAATACGGAATAATTTCTTTTATTCTTAAATTATCATCTTCGAATGTTGCCTTTTGGTTCCTACCCAAACTATCTTTAACCCAAACCTGATCTGACCATCTGCTATTTGGTAATAACAATCCTAATTCATGAACAAGTTCTTGTCTCCTTTTACCACCTTGTAATTTAACAAATGGAGGCTTCTTTTCAGTCTTATACTCCCTCCAATATTCATACACAGTCTTTTTCTGCATACATTTATAAAGAACTTTAATTTTCTTTTGATTTTCAAATAAGACAATTCCATATTTAAAACTATTGTTTTTCATATAAACTTAGATATTAAAGTAAATAAACCGTAGATTCCCAAAGATGTCCATACTATTACAATCCACAAACCTAATTTTGAGGACCCCTCAAAGGTTTTCATTAATTCCTTTTTGGTTTCGTTTGGTATTTTTTGTTTACAATTCGAACATGCCATGATGCAATATATAAAATTTTAAACTATTTATCAACATGAAGCTAATAAATATTTTGAGAGAAATGAGTTTAGATACATCTAACTTACCGGATGGTGGGGATTGTTTCAATTCGGCTTACGAGTATATGGTAGAGAACGGACCATCAAACAAAAATCTAAAATTGGTCCATAGTGTAGTTTCAAGTCAAGGTAAGTTATCGGGTAAAAGATACACACATGCATGGTGTGAAGACGATAATAATGTGATTGACACCTCCAACGGAAACAATTTCCAAATAATTAAAATGTTATATTATGGAATCGGTAACGTAAACCCAAATCAAGGGAAATATTACGATTACAACGAAACTCTTCGTATGTCCAACAAATATGGTAACAAAGGACCTTGGGAAATTGAAAACAAGGTATATGACCAAAAATACAATAGTAAGACAGGTTTTTACGATTAACGTTTTTTTTTCTCGTTTTTTTTTGTTATATTTTTAATATAAATAATAATAACGATGATATCATATATTGGTGGTAAAGCACGTATTGGTAAATGGATTGTACCACAAATCCCAACTGACATAGAAACATACGTAGAGGGATTTTCAGGTATGTTCTGGGTCTTTTTTAATATGGACCTTACTAAGTTCCCCAATTTAAAAACAGTGGTTTATAATGACTATAATCGTTTAAATGCTAACCTAATGAAATGGACAAAACATTATACTGTTTTACATGGGGCATTATCACATTACCCTTGTCAACAAGTAGGAGTTGAGGATACGCCACCCGAGTATGCTCAAATGTTTAAACAATACCAATCGGAAGTTTTTAACGATGATTTGGTTATCACCGATGAAAATAGTTTAGAGGTTGCGTGTAAATATGTTTATGTATTATGTCAAGTGTTCTCTGGTTCTAAACCCGAAACAGCAACATATACTGATTACAAAGGAAAATATCGTTGTAAGGTTCTCATCTTTATGGATAAATTAATGAATCCAAAATACCAAGAACATTTTGATAAAATTACATTTGTTGAGAACATGGATTTTCAAGAGGTCGTTGAAAAATACGATTCACCAACAACATACTTCTATATGGACCCACCATATTGGAAAACGGAAAACTATTATTCAAATCATGATTTTGATGTGAATGACCATACAAGGTTAGCTGATTGTATAAAAGGAATTCAAGGTAAATTTAGTTTATCGTATTATGATTTCCCCAAGTTAGTTGAGTGGTTCCCAAAAGATGGAACAAGTACGGGTAAAAATAACCAATTAATTATGTTTCAAGAAACAAATTATAAATGGAATCAAAAAGATTTCGCAAAGGCCGCGGCTGCCAAGAAAGACGGTAAACAGAATATGGGTACTGAACTGTTGATAATGAATTACTAATTTCGTATTTTTTAAAAAAAGTATTATGGAAACAAAATGGTACTTGGTAAAAGTTTTACCCGGTAAGGAAAGGTCTTTAGCTGAAGAATTTAACAAATATATTTTATTGGGTAGAATGAAACCTGTTACAAGATTCGTTTGCCCAACCGAAAAAAACATGGTCGTTGTAAAAAATAAAAAAGTTATAAGAGAAAAAGTTCTTTATAGTGGATATCTTTATTTTGAAACGGGTAATAAATTAAATGAAGATGAATTAAAAACTCTATCATTATTACCAAATATTATGGGTATGGGTGGAAGTAGAGTCCCAATTGAATTACGAGATAGTGATATTAAAAGAATTTTAAAAGATGACACATTGGAACAACATGTGGATTCTAAAAAATTAAAATACATAATTGGTGAAGCGGTAAGAGTTATTGAAGGTCCATTTAATACATTTGAGGGAATTATCGCAGAAATAAATGGAGATAAGGTCTCAATAGAAATAAAAATATTTGGTAGAAATACTGCGGTTGAATTAACACTAAACCAAATATCAAAAATATAATGGATTTACCAGCTGAAGTTTTAATATACCTACAAACAGTAAAAAAATATTTTCAAACTAACCAAGAGGCTAGAGAATATTTTATCTCAGATTCAAACGAGGATGTCTTCTTTAAACATCTTTGTGAAATATCTGAAAAAAATTTTAAACAAAATGGCGAGGTTATGTTAACCAAAGAACAATTTGAACTTCTTAGAAGAACAATACTCGCAATCAAAATATCAACTGAAGATTTACCAGAAGAAAGTAACAACATAGAAGATAATATTTTTATCGATATGAGAGGTTATGGGAAAATATGTCTTAACTAACTTTATTTTCTAACAATTTTTTTTTATTATTATACTATGTCAAGAACACTACCAGATAATTATCCATTATACGACACCGTTTACGGAAGTGAAGTACCTACAGAACAATATTATGTTGTTCTGTTTGATTTATTACCGTCAAAATATGTAAATACATCTAACTATGACCCAACAATCATTGATTTTTTTACCTCAGTTGGGTTTGTAGAAGAAACTAATATTTTTTCCTCAAATAGAAGATATGATTTATCTTCACAATCATTATATATTAATAATGATTTAAAGATGATGATTAGAATCTCAGGTAACACAAATAAAATTAAAGATAATTTAGTACAATTAGATATTGTTTATAATATTAAAAATGGAATTTTAGGTGACCAATTAGATTTAACTAAAATTAAAGAATTTGAGAAACATAAAAAGAAAGCTAATATTCAATTAGTTAAAAGTGAAATGGGTCATTTGGATACTGAGGAGTATGATTTATTTGTTCCACCGATTGATTTAGAAATGAACTATGGAACTGATTTTTTAAAAGTACATAACATCATTGTAAATAAATTAAATGAAAATAACGGTAAGGGTATAATTTTATTGCATGGAGATCCTGGTACAGGTAAGACTTCATATATAAAATTACTTACAAGTCTTATTAAAGAAAAGGATATTTTATTTATCCCACCATCAATGGCGGAAATGTTATCTGAACCATCCATTATCCCATTCTTAATGGACCACAAGAATTCTATTTTGATTATTGAGGACGCTGAGAGGGTTATTTCAGATAGAGAAGGAAATGGTTCGCCCGCTGGAGTTTCTAATATTTTGAACCTTACAGATGGTATTTTGGGGGACTGTTTAAGTATTCAGATTGTTGCAACATTCAATATGAAACGAGAAAAAATTGACCAAGCATTACTAAGAAAGGGTAGGTTAATTGTTGAACATAAGTTTAGTAAGTTATCACCCGAAGAATCAAATAATCTTTTAAAACATTTGGAAAAAGACCACATTGTTGAGGAATCAATGAGTTTAGCTGATATATATAATATAGACGTTGAATTAATAAGAGCGGTTAATAAAGGAAAAATAGGATTTTAGTGAATTATAAATAAAAAAAATTATGACAGAAGTAACTGGAGAACAATTAGAACAATTAAAAAAAGAAGGTAAAAATATTTTGTTAGATTTACATGGCGTTTGGTGCCAACCCTGCAAGATGTTAATGCCAAAATTAGAATTATTAGAGAAACAATACGAAAACATTGTTTTTGTAAAAATGGACGTTGATAAAAACATGGATTATGCTCTTGATTTAGGTATTCGTTCAGTACCAACGGTTATCGTCTATGACGGGGAGAAATTAGTAAATCGTTCTCAAGGTGCACAACCAGAAGGATTCTATAAGGATATCTTAAACGATTTATAAATTATGAATAATATTGTTGTTTTCACTTTAAAAGGTTGCGGACATTGTGTGGAACTTAAAAAAGAATTAATTTTATGTGAAATACCACATAATGAAATTGAAATAAGTGAAAACGAGGAGATTTGGAATCAAGTGGTAAAACAAACTGGACACAACGCCCTACCAACCGTATTTATAGGTCTTGAGGGGAATGAAAATGGTCCCGTTTTTGTTGCCGGACGAGATTTTAAAGGTAAAGATGAAATCATTGAAATTATAAAAAAATACATATAAAATAAAAAAGGGATTAAATTCCCTTTTTTTATGCAAAGAAGTAGAATAAAAGTATTTATGTAAAAGACTTTACTTTTACATGGCATTACAACAGATAAATTGGACCCAAATTGACACCTCAACCGTCCCTTCAGGATCAATTATTGATTTAGGAGCGGTTTCGGGGACATTACATGCGGTATATGCAGACAATCTATTTGTCTCGGGAGTTTCACTTGGTTTATCTTCGGATGGATTAAATTTATATACTACATCATTAAAGGAAGCAATTGAAACCACTGGCTCAAATCTTACAGTTAAAGGTAATTTACTTGTAAAAGGTACAACAACCGCAATTGACTCAACCACAGTATCTATTGGTGACAATATAATTGAATTAAATGGTTCTTCCGCAGCAAATGGTGGTTTATTGGTTAG
>Ga0181348_1001132_pt1 | contig 11697 bp, 26 predicted proteins | sample Su13VDMM110DN_FD_130092 | JGI IMG/M metagenome (GOLD analysis project Ga0181348, IMG submission 130092) | Freshwater viral communities from Lake Michigan, USA - Su13.VD.MM110.D.N | ecosystem: Environmental > Aquatic > Freshwater > Lake | place: USA: Michigan | collected 2013-07-16
CTGTAAGCTATCTTAACATTATCAAATTAATTAAAGATAAGCTATGTGAAGAAGACTGGAAGATATTTGAATTGTATTTCTTACAAGGCTATAACCAATTTGAAACTGGTGAACGACTTAACTTGCGAGAAGACACAATGTGGTTCAGAATAAAACGAATACGAAAAAGATTAGACGGCATACAAGATTTATAAAACTAAAACATTTAAATGTATATAAAACAATAACGCATAGAAAATAAAACAAATATGAATAAGCCTTTAGTAATTGCTATATTAGCAAAATCAGTTGCTCATGTATTACCTCTGTATCTTAAATCAATTGAACAGCAAACTGTCATTGATGAAAACACAATTTTCTATATAAGAACAAATGATAATAAAGATAACACATCTGAGATCCTAAAAGAATGGATTGAAAAAATGAAAGATAAACATGAAATCTATTTTGATGATAGCTCAGTTTATCCTGAGTTACAAAACATAGATAATCATGATTGGTCTAATCATCATAGGTTTAAAGTACTTGGTGAAATAAGACAAAAATCCATACAGTTCGCAATTGATAAAGGCGCAGATTATTATATAGCAGACTGTGATAATATATTACTTCCGCATACAATAGAAATTTTAAGAAACTTGAATCTTGGAGCAATATCACCAATGATAAGACAAGCAAAGCCAACTTCTTTATATGCAAACTTTCATTCTGAAATTGACGAACATGGATATTATGTAGAAATAGAAAATTACTTTAAGTACCTTTACCGAGAAGTTAAAGGTATAACTGAACAGCCTGTTATACACTGTACTTACTTTTTAAGGAATGAAACTTTATCTTCTGTGGTATATGATGATGGCAGTGGGCGATATGAATACGTTATATTTTCTGACTCTTTAAGAAAAGCACAGATACCTCAATATTTAGATAACCGAGAATTTTACGGTACTATACTTGACTCGATAAATATTGAAGAACATACTATTGAAATGGAATATGATGACGCAAAGAAAGTTTTAGAATATTATAATTGTTAATAACTTTGTGAAAAAAGTTCACAGAAAGTTTGCATAACCAATGGATTGTTATTATATTTAACTATAATTAAAAAACATACAATTATGGAAACTGAAACTTTGTATAGCGCACCAGACAAACAATTAAAACAATTAGTTAAAGCAATCTTAGCTAATCCTAATCTTACTTTAACTCCTTCTGGTGAATTATCATTTGCTACTGAACTTAAAGTTGATGAAATAATTTACAACATCGTTAATAACAAATAGCATGGCAATAATTTTTGGAATAGCATTTTTAGGATTAATGATATTCTTTAACCACATATTTAAAAACAAACACAAATGACATTTAACGATTTAATCAAGGACAAAGATACGCCTCATATGATAATGAGAAAACTTGAGCAATTGAAATTCTTAAGAGAGAGACCTGACTTTCATCCTGAGCCGTCTGCGTTCCATCACATACAAATTGTGACTGACCGTTTAGCTCCGCTTGATGATATTGACTTAACCTTAGCTGGAATCTTACATGACATCTGTAAATTTGATACTGTTAAGATGAATGAAAAAACCGGGTTCCCTACAAGTCCTGGACATGACCAAGCCGCTCATGATTTAATTATGAATAGCAATACAATTTTATCCTGGATAAAATCTCATCACGGTGGGAATCCAATATCTGTTGCTCTTATCTGTAAAGGACATATGCGATTCCACCAACTTGGTGATATGAGACCTGCTAAACGCGAAGCTCAAATTGCAGAATGGACTGACCAAGGAATCTTTGACAAATTACAAATCTTTGGAGCTGCTGATAACATGCTTGAAGATTTTGACATAAACAATTTAGATAAAAGTTTTAAATTCAACAGAAAATGATAACACCAAAAAAAATTCTACAATTTATTGAAGGTAACCTAAAAATGGTAGGTGACGGAATAAACATGTTGCCTGGTTACAAAAAAGAACAAGTACTTTACAGATTGGAAATTTGTAAAGAAGATTGTGTACCTAATGGATCTTGCAAATATTGCGGCTGTTCAGTACCAGGAAAACTGTATGTTAACGAATCCTGTAATGGCGGGGAAAGATTTCCTGATATGATGGGATTTGAAGAATGGCAAAAATATAAAGAAGAACATAGTATTAAAATTGAAAGATAATGAAGACACTATTCTTATTAAGAGGATTGCCTGGAGCAGGTAAAAGTACATTAGCAAAATCTATTGGCGCAGTTTACTTTGAGGCTGATATGTTTTTTATGGAAGGTAACGAATATAAATTCAATGCCGCTAAAATAAAAGATGCTCATGCTTGGTGCCAAAACCAAACAAGAATTGCTATGAAGAATGCTAACGCAGGAATTGGTGATACAAGAATTGCTGTAGCAAACACTTTTACAATGGAATGGGAAATGTCAGACTATTACGCATTAGCAAAAGAATTTGACTTTACAGTATTCTCAATTGTTGTTGAAAACAGACACGGTGGAGTAAACATACATAACTGTCCTGTTGAAGCATTGGACAGAATGGAAGGAAGATTTGAACTTAAACTTAGATAAGATGGATGCAATTGAAGTAATGAAAAAGGCAGCAGGTTTAATTGAAACACAAAGAGAATTAATAGACATTCTATATTCACAAGTAATTGACTTGAGCATGATGTCAAAAATCGAATTAGGTGATGATGTAATTGCCGAAATAAAAATACTTAAAACTAAAATAAAAGATTATGAAAGTAACGATTGAATTAGACATAAAAAATGAGGAAGAAGAAATGCAACTTCGCCGTATGCTTAAAGCAACTGATCTTGCAAGTGTTCTTTATGAGATAATGTATAACTTAGAGAAAAAGGCGCGATGGGAATGTGAAAGCCTTGAAGCTGATAGCGACCCATCTGACGGTGTATATGTTTATAGAAGACTGATAGGTGAACTGCTTGACAAACGTGGGATAATCATTGATGACCTAATTGAATAAAGATGAAGAAACAAGATAAGAACGTTAACATCAAGAACCGCCGAGCAGGATACGATTACGAATTTATTGAATCGTACACAGCTGGGATTATCTTACAAGGAAGTGAAGTAAAAGCTCTTCAGTGGGGTATGGGTTCAATAGGAGGTTCTTATTGTTACTTTAAAGATAACGAACTCTGGATAAAGAATTTTGAAATAACGCATTGGCGTCAACTTGTTAATCATGAAGCTAACCGTGAAAAGAAACTTCTATTAACAAAGAAACAATTAGCTTCTTTAAAAAGGGAACTTGTTACTGGACGAACAATAATCATAAAAGGTATTCATACTGAGAAAGGAAAGATCAAAATTGATATTGCCTTAGCAAAAGGTAAGAAAGACTACGATAAACGAAATGCTATAAAAGATCGTGACATTAAACGGGATTTAATGAAAGAAAGATGAAAAGATTATTATACATATTTTGTTTTTTCATAATGCCTTTAGAAGCGCAGATATTAACCCGAGATTTTGCTACAGGCGAGGATCTCTATTATAAAGGCTCAAACTACCGAGTTGTTAAGATGTCACAGCCTGATGATTATTACAACTTGCTATGGAAAAGTTGGACAGTTGATGATATTCATATTAACGATTTACCTAACTTGCTTGATATGAAAACTCAAAAGCAACAATCAGGCGATGGCTACTTTATCAATGCTGTCGTTGATAGCATATACTTTAATCATGCTGGAGCAATACGAGTTTGTCCTGCTGGCTGGAGACTTCCGCGGATTGGGGAATGGGACACGCTTTTAAGAAAGCTTAATCATTCACAAAGGGATTGGCTATTAAGTCAACACAATGGCTTTAAAGGATATCATAGTGCAATTGAGGATAGCATACTTGTTAAAAAGACACAGATATTAAACGGAGGATTTTGGTGGGCTGCTGATACATTAGGGAATCGTGCATATGTTGTTAAACTAACAAACGATACTTGGGATATAGGCCTTGCTGATATCTGGGATTATGCAACTGTTCGTTGTGTAAAAGATAATGAATAATGTTAATATCTTTTTCCTGTTAAGTTTGCATACTAAGGAAAAAAGTATTATTTTTATATTATAAATTAAAAACAAAACAAAATGGAAAAAGAAACAATCAGTGATGCTTTAGGGTTATCAGCAGAATGGAGAGATAATACGGTTGATGCAGTTGAATCTTGCATTAGCGAAGTTGAGAAATTATCTGACGTAATGGAAACGATTGCTATCGTTGTTAAGGAAGATGAATTTGGTGAACCCGGAAGAACGGGATATGAATTAACTGCATACGAGAAAAAACTTATCTACGCAGGATATATGATTGCTCAAGAAATGCACCTTCTTCAAGCAATGGCTGCGAAAAAAGAAATTATGTCTGATATTATAAAATTGATGTTAGGCAAAAAAGGAGGTGACATTGAAAAAATGTTTGGTGATTTAGGAATAGATCCTGAGGAAGAATAATGTTAATAATTTTGTTAATAACTTAAGGCCTGAGAATTTGCATTCTCAGGTTTTTTTGTTTAAATTTATCTATAATTAAAAAACAAACAAACTATGAGAACATTACCAGAGTACGCAAAAACATTATTACTACAAGGTGCATCTGCCGTAGGAAACTTTACTGACGGATTTGATTACATTGAAGAACAAGTAAAGGTTACACACTACGGTGAACTTAGAATTTTTTGTAAATGGATTGATGATAACATTGGAGGTGCATCAAGGTTCAACATTGATATGCTATATGCTGCATTCAAAAATCCTAATGATTTAAGTCTTAAAGAACAGGTAAATGAATTAGCATTAAAGATCCAACGAATTAAACAACTAAATTATTAATAACATGAAACAAACAACAAAATCGCCTAACGGCACCAGCTTTCACGGACATACTATTAGTCTATCCAAAAACGAACTACAAACATTATGTGCCTGTGAACCAGCTTCGTGGGACGATCCTAATGACAAAGTTCAATATGAATGGGTTATGGAAACTAGCAGTGGAGATGTCTTTACTATATATGACTGGAAGGAGTATCGTTTCTTTAAAGACGATGAAACCATTGAATGGCACATTGGTGCAGAGAACCACGAGATTGCTGAAGATGCTTTAGACGAAATAACGCAAACTATAGGAAAATTAAACTAATCATAAAAATGGAAAAGATGGAACATTTAGTAGGTAAGTTCGTAAATCATAAAGGCTGGAGTGATGTTAACCCAGTTGGTAAAATAATTGGTGTGAGAGGCAAAACAATCTTGATTATTAAAAAGGTTGTCGAAACAAAACAAACTGAGGAACTGAGATTTATATCTGGTGGATTTGCTGGAACGTGTGTAAATCAATATGAGCAAAAATGGGAGTTTGAAGAAGTAGATAAAATTTTTGAGCTCAGACTAAGTAAAGAATTTACAAGACAACATATGATTGAAGATGAACCGAGGAAATTTTACGATTATAATTTTTAATGTAATTGTTAATAACTTTGTGAAAAAAGTTTCACTAAAGTTTGCATAACCAATAAATTGTTATTATATTTAACTATAATTAAAAAACAAACAAACTATGGCAAAATCTTACGGTACTTATTTTGAAACACAAAACCAAACGTTAAACGAACTTTATCGTTTCATTACTGACAACGGTTATACATTTGAACCGCTTGACTGTTTTCAAGTTGAACATATCAACTACAATACTTACCGTACTTATCATGTGTCGTTAATCACTAAGAATGGTAATCCTGCAAGAAAAATGGCTCACGCTACAATCTCAAGATTATCTAGTGGTCGTTATGAATTAATCATGTACTTAAACTAATATCATGGAAGAACAAACATCACAAGAAGCAAAAGTCTATCACGACACATATTTCTATTTTGAGTATAAAGGTAAATCATATAGAGGTAGATGGCATACTGCAGGAATTTCATATGCTAGACTAAAGGTATGGAAAAAAGTACACCGCAAGTTTATCTTATCATATACTGATTGGGAATTGACTATTTATGATGTTCTTAAACATGGCTCAAACCAACTTGCCCATGATAAGTGTGATTGTTATAATGCAATTAAAACATATGACCTTTGTACTGCAGCATTAGATACTACACGAGAATATATTCCTCACACTGAAAAAATAATAAGATAATGATTAGACAAAAACAAGAAAACAGAGGACCTATAGTTATTGATTTATCTGGGCCTGATGGAAACGCATTTGCACTTATGGGCTATGCTGCTAACTTTGCTAAACAACTAGGCATTGATAAAGGACCTATCATTAATGAAATGATGAGTAGTGATTATGAAAATCTGCTTCAAGTATTTGATAGACATTTTGGTGAATTTGTAATATTAGAAAGATAATGAAAACTGAAATCGTAAAAATAAAAAATGTCTTTAACAAATAAACCATTTCCCATCCCATGTATATAAACAATAAATTTAACAACAAACAAAATGGCTAAAGGCGGAAAATCAGTATTAGAAAAACAACTCCAAATCTACGGAGGAATTCAAAAAACATTACGTAGCATGAGCAAGGAAGAACACGATAAGTATTCTCCTCAAGGAACTGACGGATACGACCGTCATCAAAAGGTTCTTTCCAATGAAAAACAAATGTACGCGGAACGTGATAAAGAAATCACAATGTTTGAAAAAGAAAATAAACCAATGTTTGGTAGTCTTGCTACTTTGACTAAAGATGATGTTGCAGTGATTGCTCAACTTAGTAGTAAATACAAAGATAACCGTATGGCATTCGTTAAACAACTTGACGAAAGATTGGAAAAGAAATACAAGATCAAGTTAACGAAATAATTTGATTTAGTCAGGTGGCGGAACTGGTAAACGCAGTGGAGGCATTTGCACATTATGGGTGAGAAACCCTGACTACAGGTTCGAATCCTGTCCTGACTACTAACTTAAAATAAAAATAAAAATTATGAAAACATTATTAAGTAGAGTAGAAGAAAGTGTTAATTATGTAACAGCAGAACATGCAGCGATAGACCATTTAAAAATGGCATCTGCACATTTATTTGAAGAAACAGAAGGTAGAGACATTGATAATTGGTTATCAGATATTGAAAAAATAATTCAAAAACTTGAGAACAGAATAAACTCATAGTCAGGTGGCGGAACTGGTAACGCAAAAGATGTTGTGAGTTGGTAGGTAATAACTACTTGGCGAGATGCCACACTAGAACTCTCATTTACAGGTTCAAGTCCTGTCCTGACTACAAAGGGACTTTGGTCAAAGAGCAACCTGAACGCTCGAGGTGGTTCGATTCCATCACCCGGCTACAGCATATGTTGGTTACAGGGGTTCATTGGTTCCCGACCTGTTCAATTCAGGAATATGCACAAAGAAACAAATCATATGCTAAAGAACAAGAATGAAATTGAAAACTATGAAGAGAAAGCAAATCTTCTTCAAGCAAACGGATGGGATACTTGGTATCATGACGACAATTGGATAAACACAGAATGGGAAAAGCAAGGCAAGGCAATTGATAGAATGGGCGTGAGCACTGATCGTGCTTATAGCCATGTTAATAACTTGTTAATAACTTCTGCAAAAAAGTTGTTCTAAAGTTTGCATAACCAATAAAATTGTATTAAATTTGAATATAATTAAAAACATACAAATTATGGAAACTTCTAAAACACTTCGTATCTCTTTGAACTATTCCGCTTCAAAATCTTTTAAAGCTGAGCTTAAAGGAAACAACATCCCTTTCTTTTACATCTCTCCCACAACATTCGTTTTGGAAAACTCTCCTAAATCGAGAATGGCAATAAAATTAACAAAGGAACGATTTGGCTCTACTAGCATTAGAGTAACCGAATCAGTTACTCTAATTAGAGGAACCGATGTAGAAAATTGTTAATAACTTTTTTCTAAAAAGTTTGCATATCCCATTTAAAAGTATTATATTTATCTATAATTAAAAATCAAAAATTAATCGTTATGAAAAAAGAAAATCTACATTTGGACAAATTCATTAAGGTAACCGACATTAACATTCCCGAGGAATTATTCAACCCTCTGAAAACTGGTTGTGTTGAAGTTGATACCGTACTTAGTGAATTGGGCGGGGCTGTTCCTTCTCAAGTTATTATGGTAACAGGAAACCCTGGTTCTGGTAAGACAACTCTTTGCTCTGTTATCGGAACAAAAATATCTGCACAAAATAAAAATCGTCCTGTCGTATTCCTTTCATATGAAATGTCTGACTTCCAATTAAAAATGCAAGCAAGGAAAATCCCAGGCTTTAATGATCTTCTTATATCAACACACGAATTCCACGCTGAAAAGGATGGACTGAAAAAACTGTTTGCTGCACTTAACGCAATCAAGCCTGCCACACTCATCGTTGACTCTCTACAAAAAATGGCCGCTAAAATGGACGAAGGAACAACACGTGGTCAAATCGTTCTTGTATCTGAGTTCACCAAATGGGCAAAACAAACATTCACACCAACATTCCTTATCGGCCACAATAGTAAAGGCGGAGGGTACGCAGGTCCAAGTTTCTTGAAACACGAAGTTGATACTCACTTAATTGTTAATTACGATAAGGAAACTGGAGAACGTATTTTCTTTACCGATAAAAATCGTTTCGGTGGAAACATGGAGCAATTTGGATTTAAAATCACAGCTGATGGAGTTCACATCGGATCTGAACTATGGGCATCCGCTGCTGCATCTGCACCAACCGATTCTGTTGACGCAGTTGAAACATTTAAACAATCCAATATGAATTTTGGAAAATTCCAAGATGCTGCTTCTTCCCTTATCAATTACCTATCCGATAAACATAGTTCTAAATTTGGAAAGGACACCTTTGTTAAAAAACCATCTGACGTTAATCTGACTTGGGAAGGTAAAAGATTCTACTGCCAATACAACACAGGTAAAATCAACTTAGGAATTGACTTCTTTAAACGAGTTGACTCCAATAATTACGTTAACATTGGTTATGGCTCTGAACGTCCTTTCATTAAAAAATACGCAAGCACTCCAGAACAAGCTATGATATGGGCTGTCATTCATGAATGGGTTCACCTTTTCAAAGGATACCAAAGACATACTCCAGCAATGTGGAAACAAATAACTAAAATCGCTAATGAAGAAAAATGGATCTGGGCTTAATCGCATTTCTCTGAGCAATCACGTGTAGGCTTATTCCAACTGCGTGCAAAAACTCTGAGACCAAACCCCACCGCAATCACACATCGGGGAGATTCTCCAATTCACGGAATCTTCCCGCTTATACTGTATAAACTAAAACAAAACATATGTCGCCAAAAACTGTAACACTCGGCTCTAATAAAGCCAACATTATTGAAGTTCCTGGATTGTTCACACGATCTTACTCCAGAGTAATCGACTGGGATGATACCGATCTTGATGGAAACCCAATCCATGTAATCCTGCAACTCGACCGTATGGGAAACTCCTTTACCGTAAGAATGGAAGAATGGGATAACAATGGTGATCGCACTCAACCAATCAGACATTTTGACGGCTTTATCAATCCCCAAGAAACAGAATATTAAAATCCATTAACCCAAATTATAAAGATCATGGAAATGCTTCTAAATGAACACAATATACTCAAAGGAACTCTAATCATACAAGAAGGAGAATACTTAATCGTTAACTACGAACACAGAGTAATTGCAAGACCCCAAGAAATCGGATACATTGCTTACCGCAAACAACACCGAAACTTCTTCACGGAAAACAACAAGACCGCTGAATATGATTTGGAACTCGCAACCGCTTCTCACCTTAAACATTACTCAGAAAGAAACAACGGAGAACTCGAAATCTACGCAGATGAAAATAACATGCCTCTAATACACAATAACAAAATCGTAATCGTATGAATCTCGAAAAGGACTTAGAAAAACTGTTTCAAAAACACAGTATAAAAAAAGCCACCGTAATCGTTGAAATAAAACCTATTGGCAAAAAAGGCCATGGCAAATCTTCAATCATAACAATGGCACCAACATCAAAAGAAGAAATAATAAACGGAAAGGCCTATGAGAAACTATCAGAAGTATTAGGTAACCTAGATGGTGAAGCAATCAATGCTGCCGCTACCATAATCACTAATATGATGGAACAACAAAGAGCAATATCTGAAAAGGAAATGACTGATGTGACATGGGATATAATTGCTTATAGACTTGCACCTGATAATCTCTCACCAGAAGATTATCAAAAACTTATAGAAGCTAAAGATCTAAAAAATACTGCTATTGAGTATTGTGAATACGAAACTGCGGCAATGTACAGAGAACGAGAAAAAGAATACCTACAAATGGCAATAGATAAATTAGAAACCAATAAACAAATATAATCATGGCTAAAATAGAAACCGGTGACTACGCAATCGTATTACGCGATGCAGCAATTGAATACATTAATGGATCTACCGATAAACCTAAAACAGGAAACACTGTAAAGGTAATCACAAGGGAAAGAACCACTAATAGTATCTTTAGGAAAAAATACCACGTAACCGACACAGTTACAAAAGAAGAGTTCTACATCTACTCTCCGTACCTTGCTAAAATCTCCAGTGAGGCAACACCAATACTAAATGAGAAATATAATGAAACGAATTCTTAAATACCTAAAACAAACATTCTGTAAACATACATACACACCGAGTACTACACTCGGCCATGATATCTGTGTAGATTGTAGGAAACTTCGAGAACGGAAATAAACATTATCGTATTCACACAGAGGGATTGCTTAGGCAATCCCTTTCTTGCTTTAATAGGAAACCTCTATACGGTAGGTAGGTTACCTCCGGTACAAATCCAACTCTTTAAAAATCTGTTGAAAAAAAATCTTAGAAATTTTTTTCGCATAGCAAGAGGGTCAGCAGTTCTAAAAAAGATCACCTAAAGAAATCCTCATAGTGTCTAAAGCCGTCGTTATAATTGGGCATCCGAAAACTAGTGCTTGATTTTGAATGCCGACCATGCCTTTAGAATGACCCAGCGATTTTATAATTTTTTATATAGCATCAAAAGCGGCCCAAAAGCCGTCGTTACAAATATGCCCGGAAAGCACCTCCGCAGACACGATTATACCCAAAATGGCTAAACGAGACTAAATCAGCCCAAAAAGGCACAATTAGCATTTTTTGTCCCATATTGCTCAAACGGACCACAATCACAATCTCTTGTAGGTTGGAGTCCACTCGGTCCCTATCAGCTACAACAGGTACAACTATTAGTTTTATGTTATATTCAAATTTAATCAATCTATCCCTATTGTATACCATACAATGGCTCAAAGTTATTAACAATAGACCAATGAGTTATTAACCATTACCACCACTGCTACCACTCAATTGCTCCAGATCACTAATACAGTCATTTGCTCTAGACAGCTGTATTACCTATAGACCACAATAGACCAATAGCAATAGATGTCCTTCTAGGGACCCTATATGGCCGTAATAGACAACTGCCCTCTATAACACCAATATATGGCTGATATATGGGCTATACTAGGGTAACCCTGTAGAATGGGCTCTATATGGGCGTATAATGGCCTGATATATGGTCTTTTAGGCGGTACCTGTGTAGAATGGGCTCTAGATGGGCCCAAATATGGGCTTCTA
>Ga0181348_1001138_pt1 | contig 11677 bp, 10 predicted proteins | sample Su13VDMM110DN_FD_130092 | JGI IMG/M metagenome (GOLD analysis project Ga0181348, IMG submission 130092) | Freshwater viral communities from Lake Michigan, USA - Su13.VD.MM110.D.N | ecosystem: Environmental > Aquatic > Freshwater > Lake | place: USA: Michigan | collected 2013-07-16
AATAAATTTAATATAAAAGGTATGATATATGAAAAACATAACTATATGCAACTCTTATGCTATAAGGTTATTAGAAGCTATCAAGGCCAGTAAGACACCACTCACAGAAGCAGACTATCAAGGTCGTACCGTTAAGTTAGGTAAACCCATGCAAGGAGATGTCAAGAAGTTCAAAGTTTATGTGCAGAATCCAAAAGGTAATGTAGTTAAGGTAAACTTTGGACAAAAGGGTATGAACATAAAGAAAAATAATCCAGCTAGACGTCGATCATTTCGAGCTCGCCATAACTGCGATAACCCAGGACCAAGAGATAAAGCAAGATATTGGTCTTGTAGGAAATGGTCTTTGTAAATAAATTCTTTATATTCAATATAAAATAATTGTAAATCATACCATGTTGATATTTATTCTAAAAGGAAACCATTATGGCAGTAAACATTCCTATTTGGCCTGGCTCGTCAAGTTTTTTTCCTGGTGATACACCATATGGAATCTATGATTATGACACGGACTTTCAACTTGAGGTTGACAAGTTCGCAGATTGGAGTGCTAAACGATTAGGATATCCTTTATCAGAAATTGAATTGCAATCAATCAATTTATATGCTGCATTTGAAGAAGCCATTTCTGAATACGGCGCACAATTAAACACATACAACATACGTGACAACATGTTGAACTTGTACGGATCAGCCACCGGATCTAATTTGACAGGAAAAAAGATTTCAGCCAATTTAGGAGGCATCATTGAACTGTCAAATGAATATGGTGTTGAATCAATGACTGGAGGAAATGTCACATATTACACAGGAAGTTTTGCAGTTCAAAACAACAAGCAAATTTATGATCTGTCGGATCCAACCATTGTTTCTTTGGAAAATGGAACACCAGGAACAACACCGATTGAAATCAAACGTATTTATCATGATCCAACGCCAGCGTTAGCTAGGTTCTTTGATCCATTCATTGGCAGTGGTATTGGTACACAACAAATGTTAGATGCATTTGGCTTTGGATCATATTCACCAGGTGTATCATTCATGATGATGCCAATGTATGCAGATCTGTTAAGATTGCAGGCAATAGAATTCAATGACGCGGTGAGACGATCAGCATACTCATTTCAGGTATCAAATAATCGAATTCGTGTATTTCCAATACCAAATGGAGCCTCTTTCACTAAAATACATTTTGAATACATTGTGAAATCAGAACGCAGCAATGCTTTGAAAGGAGCTGTGGGAACAGTTTCTGATTTTTCAAACATTCCATATCAAGATGTCACCTATTCATTTATTAATGCAGTAGGTAGACAGTGGATTCGCAGATATGCATTGGCATTGTCAAAAGAGATGTTAGGATATATACGTGGTAAATACAGTGCCATTCCAATTCCTAATGCAGAAATAACTTTGAATGGAACTGATTTAACTACTGCCGCTCAAACTGAAAAAGAAGGATTGATAACTGAACTCAAAGAAATTTTAGATTCCATGTCTCGTCAATCTCAATTGGAACGTAAACAAGCAGAAGCTGAATCATTGACAATGCAATTAAATAAAGTGCCATTACGCATTTATATAGGATAGGATAACATCATGGCATTGTTTGGATCAGCACGAGATGCATCACTTTTACGATCATTGAATCGTGAACTTATCAATCGATATATTGATATGGAAATAGGATATTACAAATTAAATCTTGGTGCAACCAAAACAAACATATATGATGAATCTGATGACAAGGTGTACAATAATATATTACGTATCAATTCCATCATACTGAAAGACACGAAAACAACACAAAGTGATGATTATGGAATTGATTATGTACGAAATGGTACATTTGCATTTTTACGAGATGATCTAGTTCCTAGAGACATTGTAATGGAAGTTGGGGATATCATTGAATATGATGGTGAATTTTTTGAAATTGATAACACATCAACATCTCAATATTTCCGCGGCACTAATCCAGAAAATGATCTAGGATTTGATATGGGGCTGCGTGGTGAATTTGGTTGGCCAGTATCAGTTGTAGTTGATGCACACGTTACAAGAAAAAATCGATTGAACATTAGTGCAGTACGGTCTGGAATTAACAGGACAAACAACATACCTAGGAACTTATGAGCGATATACCAAATAAACGACAATTACGTAGAACATATAGTTCATTTACAGATAACAATGATGTGTTTGCAAACACCACTGGTCGAAAGTCTGATCAAACCAGACGTGATAATGACATTATCAAAACACCAAAATGTACAATTGTGGACATTGATTTTGCAATCATGTCATACATCAAGGAAATCATACAACCACAGATAATTGAAAACAATTCAGTTATTGATGTTCCAGTATTTTATGCTAATGGTGAAAAATGGGCACAATATCAAAAACGTGGTTACATGTCAGATAATGGTGGAAAGATACTTACACCATACATTGGATTACGCAGAACATCAATTGCCGATAGACTCAATATGTTAAGTGTCAATCAATCACCTGCAGGATTTCAACTTACTCATGGAAATAAATTTTCATTGCAAAACAAGTATGATAGATTTTCAATACAACATGGTACTATACCAGTGGAAGAATTTTACATTTCCAATGTCCCGGAATACATAACAGTATCATATGATTTGTTGATATGGACAGAATACACTGATCAAATGAATTCTATTATTGAACAGATAATGCCATTGAATGGTTTTGCATGGGGAACGACATGGAAATTCCCAACAACCATTACTGATTATACATTTGATACAGTCAACACTACAGGAGAAGACCGTTTGGTTAGAGCATCATTGCCATTGACAGTGCAAGGCACAATGTTAATGTCATCTGAACTACGCGCCTCAAACATAACCAAAATGTATTCTGTTAAAAAAATAACATTTGGTGCTGAGACTGAAACATCGGGGCCTGGTCTTGGTCCTAAAACAGCAAACACACCACCACCACCAGACAGAGGTTGGTATGTAGATAAGAATCCGCCCGGAGGTTATCGTTAATACATGCATATTTATATTAAACAAAAAAGGAAGTTATGTCAGAAACAAATGTTATTCAACCAGATCATTTAAAAGAGATCAACGCCATTCGTGAACAAAGTACTGAATTGGTATATCGTCTAGGACAAATTGAAATGGAAATCATCGCAGCTAATCAACGATTGGATGACCTGCATACAGCAAAAACAACTGCAATTGAAGAATATAAACAGTTGCAAACTAAAGAAACTGATCTTGTTAAATCATTAACTGATCAATATGGTACTGGAACATTAAATATTGATTCAGGCGAATTTATTGCATCTTAATGCATGTTTGGCTCTGTAATTTGATATTTATATGTAGATAAATTAAATTAATAAGGAGCAAAATAATGGCTGAAAGAATAGTATCACCCGGTGTATTTACGAGAGAAGTTGATCAATCGTTTTTACCTGCCGGATTAGCTGCAATTGGGGCTGCAGTAATTGGACCGACTGCAAAAGGTCCTGCAGGAATTCCAACCATAGTAACAAGTTATTCAGATTTTATTCAGAAATTTGGAGGAGCATTTACTAGTGGTTCCGGAGCAACAGAAAGCAGTTACAAATATCTAACAAATTACAGTGCTCAAGAATACTTGAAATACGCTGATACATTGACAGTGGTGAGAATCTTAGGTGCCAACTATTCTCCGGCAGAGGCAGCAGTGACATGTTCAGGAGTAGCGGCATCAGCATTTACCTTATATACATTGTCCGATGGTGCAGACATGAATAGTGTTGGTCCTGAAGGAATAAACAACACATTAGCATCTGGATCAATTAACAATATACGATGGGAAGTTTCCAATGTATCTACAGCCAAAGGTACATTTACATTGTTAATTCGCCGTGGCGATGATACAAGCAAGCGAAAGATCATTCTAGAGCAATTCAACAATGTGACATTAGATCCAAATTCAAATAATTACATAGCAAAGGTTATTGGAGATCAATCATATACAGTGAAAGATTCTGGTACAACTGACCCGTTCTTACAATTGTCAGGTTCATATGTAAATCGATCAAATTTTGTACGAGTAGATGTATCAAGGACAACATATAATTATCTGGACGCTAATGGTACCATTCGTGACAATGCATTGTCTGCATCTTTACCGGCAGCTGTATCAGGAACATTTGCTGGCGGTTCAGATGGAACAGTAGCACATCCAAAAATGTTCAATGAAGACATTACAAATACAAACACCCAAGGATTCAACTTAGCAACCGCCGGTAGTGGTAAAACAGCATATACTGATGCTATACTATTATTGAAAAATCAAGATGAATATGACATCAACTTGTTATCATTACCTGGACTTGTTGATAACTTTGCTAATCATGCCACTGTAATTTCAACAGCATTAACTGCATTAGAAGACAGATCAGATGCGTTCTTATTAATTGATCCAGTTGAATATGGTTCAAGCATAGGAACTGCAGTTGCAAAGGCAGAGGCTCGAGATACAAATTATGCAGCTACATATTGGCCATGGATAAAAATTCCAGATGCAGATCTAGGAAGAAATGTATGGGTACCAGCATCAACATTGATACCTAGTGTATATGCATTCAATGACCGAGTTGCTGCTCCATGGTATGCTCCAGCAGGTCTGAATCGTGGCGCATTAGACATTGCCGTGCAAACAGAACGTAAATTGACTCAGTCAAATCGTGATACATTGTATGAAGCTGCAGTGAATCCAATTGCAACTTTTCCAAATTCTGGAGTTGTTGTATATGGTCAGAAAACATTACAGAAAAAATCATCTGCATTAGATCGTGTAAATGTGAGACGTTTATTAATTGCTGCCAAGAAATTTGTTGCATCTGCCACTAAATATCTTGTATTTGAAAACAATACAGCGGCTACTAGAAACAGGTTCTTATCCATTGTCAATCCATATTTTGAATCAGTACAACAACGTCAAGGTTTGTATGCATTTAAAGTGGTGATGGATGATACAAATAATACACCGGATGTAATTGACCGAAATGAAATGAGAGGAGCAATTTATTTGCAACCTGCTAAGACAGCTGAATTCATTATCATTGACTTTAACATATTACCTACCGGAGCAGCGTTCCCAGAATAGTAGTAGAGACATATTTATATTAAATTAAAAGGAGTACAAACAAATGGCAGAATTACTTGACCCAACCGAAATATTTTATACGGCATATGAACCGAAAATGGCCAACAGGTTCATTATGTACATTGAGGGTATTCCGTCTTACCTAGTTAAAGCTGCATCTAGACCATCAATTGATCAAGGCGAGGTCATCTTAGACCACATCAACGTTGAAAGAAAGTTGAAAGGTAAATCTAGATGGCAAGATGTAACTGTATCATTATATGATCCTGTTGTACCATCAGGCGCGCAGGCAGTAATGGAATGGATACGTTTACATCACGAATCAGTAACTGGTCGAGATGGATATTCTGATTTCTATAAGAAGGACATTACATTCAATACTTTAGGACCCGTAGGTGACAAAGTTGAAGAATGGACTTTAAAAGGAGCATTCATATCATCAGCGACATTTGGTGATTTGGATTGGTCTTCAGAAGATCCGTTAATGATTGAACTTACATTGAAATACGATTACGCAATCCTTCAGTTCTAATTATGACTGTGTTAGGTTGTTCCTAATCAAACAAATAAGCCTCATTTCGGTGAGGCTTTTTTTATGTGTGTATATTTATATTAAATAGTAAAAGTTATAAAGGAGACAAATGGCTACACCACTAAACGATGATTACCCAAAAAAGAATGTTGAATTATCTGATGCTGATCTAAAGGCAAAAGCAATTGAACAATTTAACACAACTCAAGTAATTGAATCAACCCAATCTACTCAAACAAATAAATTTCCGACAGAGATCATTCAGTTACCATCCAAAGGAAAATTTTATCCTGAAGGACATCCATTATCAAATGGAACAATTGAAATGAAATACATGACTGCGCGAGAAGAAGATATTCTTACCAACCAGACCTATATTAAACAAGGCGTGGTATTAGATAAACTGTTCAAATCATTGATTGTAACTCCATTTGATTACAATGATCTGTTGACCGGAGATAAAAATGCAATAATGATTGCTGCTCGAGTATTAGGTTATGGAAAAGATTATGATTTTGAAGTAACAACTCCATCTGGTAACAAACAGAAGATTCATGTTGATCTAACACAACTTCAAGACCGAGACATCAATTGGGATCGTATTGAAAAGGGTGTGAAAGAATTTGAATTTCAATTGCCAGTATCCAAACGAACAGTTACATGTCAGTTAGTTACACATGGTATACAACAAAAAATTGATGCAGAAATTAAAGGATTGGCTAAATTACGTAATGAAAATGCATCAATTACTACAATGATGAAGCATCTTATCACATCCATTGATGGAAATGCTGATACAAAAACAATACGTCATTTTGTTGACAATGAATTGTTTGCAGTGGATTCCAGATATCTCCGAAACGAATTGAAATCTGTTACACCCGATATATCCATGGAAATCGATTGCATCGACGAGGAGGACCGCGACCCCTTTCGTGGTTCCGTTAGCATCGGACTGGACTTTTTTTGGCCTGACTCAAAAGTATAAGTTAAATGTATATGATCAGATCTTTGACCTAGTTTATTATGGTAAAGGATTTTCATATTCTGATGTAATGGACTTGCCGGTGTATCTCCGGGTATATTACATCAACAAGATCAACAAGATTTTTTCTGATCGCACTAAAGCACAGGAAAAGGCCAACAGGCAATCACAATCAACATCAACAAGAGCAAAACCGCCCAGATTTAATAGATAGTCATATTTATTAAAAAGAAAAGGGTGTAACATGAATCACAATCCATTTGAGTCAAAACAATTGTCACAAATAAATGAAGTTGATCGTATCAATGAAGGACTAGGTATTGGCAAGTTAATACTACGACTTTTGTTTGGCAGCAAATTTAAAAAAGAGTTGGAGAAAATTGCTGATAATGCAGATGATTATCCTGAATATGAATCTGCATTAATAAATTTACGCACAACATTAGACACATTTCCAGATTTGATAAAACGAGGTGATGATGCGCTTAAACGAATTGACGCCCGGCAGCAGCAACTTAACAAGAGATTATCAAAACTACAAGCAATGAAAAGGTAAACTGACCATAATAAGATACAAATAGATAATGGCAAAAAAATCAAACACTTCATCAAATGACATTTCTCCGGAGCAAATAAAGCTCGCACAGGAGTTGCAGCTCCTATATGAACAAGGTGGAGTAACGTTAGAAACTATTCGAGTGATAGAAGAACGAATTTTAAAGAACAGAATTCGATCTTCACTTTCCCTGACCAACGCTGTAGATAAACAAAAAACAATTGAATCAAGTGTGCTAGCAGAAACAGCTTTAAGAACACGATTGCAAACAATATCGCAAAAGAAATTGCAAATTGAGCAAAAGAAATTGCAAATTGAGCAAGATTTAACTAGTATAATACTGGATCAGAAAGTTGCTTTATTAGAGGCGTATGATGTTGGTACTGATATTTTTTCCATGGATAAAAAAGTATTGCAAACCAAAATGGATTCTGTAACAGCTGAATATAAAAAAATTACTGCTCTAATTGATTCTGGTGATTTGTCAAAAGAGCAGTTAAAAGACGCACAAGTCGCTCTAGACATGTTAGATGGCCAGGCAGAGGCATTACAAAAAATTGCTGCCATAAAAAGTACTAATACAGGTAAAGCGATTGCAGAAGGATATGCTGCCGCTGCAGAAAAGGCTGAAGAACTTGCTGTAGGTGTTGACAAGATGTTCAAAGGATTACCAGGTGGTGGAATGATATCTAAATTGCTTGGTTTAGATGATGCCAAAAAACAAATGCAAGAAGGTGTGAATGCTGGTTTTGCAGCAATGAATGAAAAAATGGTGAAAGGTGACGGATTAATGGCCGGTTTGCGTGCCGGTGCTTCTGGATTCAATGCAATATTAAGTGTCAACCCATTGCTGTTGGTCGTAGCAGCCGCCACTGCATTATACAGTATGTTAAAAGATGTTGATACTCAAGCTCAATCCATTGCAGACCTCACCAACATGAATTTTGCAGCATCAGAAAAACTATATGAATCCACCCTAAAACGAAACACAAGACTTACTGAACAAGTTGCAACTACCAAAGACTTGCTAACAGTTCAACAAGAAGTGATTTCATCAATGGGAAGTATTGCTCAATTATCACAAGAAACTGCATCAACTGTAGCCGATCTTGGTGTATCATATGGGTATGGTGCTAAAACGGCCGGTGAAGTACAAACAGCAATGATGGAAATGGGAGTTACTGCTGAAGAAGCTGCGGAATCACAATCTCGTTTAGCTGGAGAAGCAACTCGTTCATATGTAGATGCAGGAGCTGTGATGTCAGATATTGCAAAAAATGGAAAACTTACTTTTAAGTATTTAGGTGGAAATCAAAAAGCATTGGAAAAGGCATCCATAGCCGGCGCTAAATTAGGATTATCATTGACTCAGATGGTTGGAATGGCCGATGGATTATTGAATATAGAAGACTCATTGACAGCTCAATATGAATACCAAGCATTATCCGGAAAACAACTCAATTTAGATAAGGCAAGAGAATTGGCATTAGCTGGCGATTTAGCTGGCATGGCAGAAGAAGTTGCTAAAGAAGCTGGCACATATGCTGAGTTCTCAAAAATGGGTCGTTTGGAAAAAGAAGCGTTAGCAAAATCGTTAGGCATGGAAGTGGAAGACCTAGGTAAATCGTTAGCAATACAGCAACAACGAGCCGGACTAACCAAAGATGAAATGGCCGCTGCACAGGGATTAGGAAAGACAGCCGACGAACTTTCAAAAATGTCTGATAAGGACATCAAAGCTGCAATTGCCAAAAAGAATGAATCTGCAAAAACAGCCAAAGCATTTGAAGACATGAAAGAAACATTGAAATCATATCTGTTACCAATTGCAAACGGTTTAGGTAAAGCCATGATGTTTGTTCTTGATGGCGTTAAAGGAATATTAGGCTTCCTAGATCCTGTAGTTGCAGCACTCAAGCTAGCTTGGGATGCCATCAAACCTATACAGCCAGCCATCAAAGGCATTGTTGCAATCTTGGGAGCATGGTATGTGTTATCAAAAATTATCAGCTCCTTTAAAGACAAAACTCTAAAAAAAACTCAAGAACAGTTGAAAGCAGAAGTTGAGGCACATGAGTTAGAAAAACGAAGAGTGGCCATGGTTGCAGAAAAGGATGCTGCACAGGCTGCTATTAATAATAAAGTGACTAAAGAAAAAACAGAAATACAAGGAGCGGCTGATGCGACAAAAAAACTTAATAAGGAAGCTCAAAAAGTTGATTCGACCCTTAAAGGTGCTACAAAAGATGCAAAAGCCCTAAATACTGAAATGCAAAATGCCGGGCATACAGATGCAGTTTCAGGCGGCAGTGCAAAAAAAGGTTTTCTAGGCAGGGCAAAAGGTCTTCTAGGAAAGGGTAAAGATTTTATTGGTGGTGGTCCAATGGCAGGATTAAAAAGCATGTATGGTGGAGCTAAATCAATGTTAGGTGGAAGTGGCATTGCCAGTGGATTAGCAATGGGTGGTGGTGCTTTAGGATTAGGAGCACTCATGAATGTTGGTGATTTGGCAATAGATCCAAATGGCGGTCCAGTTGTTACATCACCAAGAGAAGGTGGTATTTATCAAGGCACTAAAAATGATGGTGTCTCAATGTCACCGGGGCATGGTGCCGGTACCGGAGCTCCTGCAATAGATTACAATGCATTGGGAGCAGCAGTAGCAGCAGCCATATCAGCAAATCCACCACAAATCAATTTGGACGGCGTCAAAGTCAGTCAGTCAGTATCAGCAACACAATCTCGAAATAAAGGATTCTAATGGCATTAATGGATTTGAAATCAAATTTGTCATGGTATGGTTCCAATGGTCGTCCTAACGGATATCAACCAAATGCTGATCAGGCATCAACTCGGTTTGTTAACAATGAAGATTTAACTGTAAGTGCTCAGCCACGTGGATTTGATAATAACGGAGCAGCCTCTAACTTTATTCCGCGTATATCAAAAAATGAGTTTGCAATTGATAACAGCACATATAGTACGCGAGGCACCGCAACTCGTAAAGCACAGTTAGGAAATGGATCAAAATTTCCAATTGGACCAACAGGCCAAATATATCAGTTTGATAAACCACGTACAGGTTTCAGTGTGATATCTAAATATGGTGAAATGTATAGTGCATTGACAAATTTTGGATTGGCAGATACATATACAGTACGCAAACCAATAGAGGCAATGTACAACAAATTCAAAGTACATGATGAAGTGCATAATCCATATGGAGATCCATCGCCGCCTTTCATTTTAAGAGGTATTCAACGAGATGACAACAGTGATCCACAGCGTTTTGGAAAGCCTGGATTTTCAGCTGATGTACCGCGCGGCGGGTTGTCTGTTGTGCAAGAAAGAGCAAAACTTGATGTAGAACGTATATCAAAATTTCTAGCGCGACCAGCTGGTCAATGGTGGATCACCAAACAAAACCTATTGCATTTGATGTATCCAAACAGAGAAGGCGTTGAAGGAACTCCGCAGTCGCCTGCATGGAATGCCAACTCGCCAAAAGTATTCGTCGTACAAAATTTACTTGATCAGGTAGGATTGACATATACTGGTTTGCATAATAGAAAGCATGGACAGTTTCCATATGATACTCCTGGATACTTACCATTTCCTCCATCACCGCCGTCTAATTATGAACAAATTCATAAAGAACGTGCAGTTGGAATTACTCAGTCAGGTAAAACTGTTTCACCTACTGGCAACAACCGATTGGTATTGATATATCGCGATTCAATTCGTGACAAGAAAAAAGGATGGATTGCAGGACCAACCATTGGTGAAGCATTTTCAAAATTAACAGACAGGTTAGGTCCTACTTCAATTACATTTGATGGTACAATACAAGAAACAGTGTTACGAAGATGGAGTGTAACAACACCAGAGCCGCTTAGTGAAATTCCTACTGGTACTCGTTTTGGTGAAGTCACTTCTATAACATTTTCCAAAATACGTGACAGAGAATATTCATTTACATCGCCTTATAAAAAGCGTGGTTTAACCTCATCAGAGCTAGGAATTCAATTAGGATCTGATGCTAGAACTACTGAAACGCCTGCTCCGTACAAATATCGAGACTCAATATTACGTAAATGGATAACGTTACCGGTCAAGTGGAATGCACATGAAAATGATCGTGATGAATTAAAAACACCAACAGATGATAATCGTTCAAAACGTACATGGATTCAAACTTCTGTAGGTAATCAAATACAGACAATCAAACCAGATGTTCGAGAAAATGCATATCAGTTATTAAAAAAAGCTGCAAATGATCGAGAGATTTCCGGCCCATTCAAATCTTCCATTAAAGATTTTAGAGCTACATTTAATACAAAAGGTCAGGTAGCCGGCCCGGGTAACTCATTTGAAATAGATGAAGATACAACAGAAGGCAATCGCAGTAAACGTGCAGAAGCAATGATTATACGATTACGTGAAGAAGGAGATATTG
>Ga0181348_1001141_pt1 | contig 11669 bp, 19 predicted proteins | sample Su13VDMM110DN_FD_130092 | JGI IMG/M metagenome (GOLD analysis project Ga0181348, IMG submission 130092) | Freshwater viral communities from Lake Michigan, USA - Su13.VD.MM110.D.N | ecosystem: Environmental > Aquatic > Freshwater > Lake | place: USA: Michigan | collected 2013-07-16
CGAGCCGCTCGACGACAAGGTCACCTTCTCCGTTTCCTGCACCCGCGGCGTCCAATAAGGAGCGATCGACATGGCAGTAGCTCTCGGTCGGGACGGCGGCGCACCAACGGGCCACAACGGCGCGACCGGCGTTACCAACGTCACGTTTACACAAGAGGTGACGGCAATCGACGTGACCCATCGCGGTCTGGTCAACGCGAGCGGCATTTCGTTCAAAGCGGCCACCGGCGGATTTGTCACCCGCGTCGCCGAGATTGAGTGTCTCGACGCGACGGCCGTTATGACCTCGCTGGCGTCGGCCGGCAGCGGCTACACCGTGCTCAACGTCTCGGAGAATCGGCCGCTTGACGGGCCGGTCACGTTTACGTTGACCGCGAAAAAGACCTCCTGACCGGGAGGCAGCCGTGGCGATCTATCTCGGCCGTGACACCGTGGTGACGTGGGGCGGCGTGACCGTGCCAGGCGTCCGCGACGTGCAAGTCAGCGTTGCCGGCACGACCCGCGAGATCACGCCGTTCGCCAGCCGGGCCACGATCTCGTACCAGACCGGATACGCCGTGTCGATCACCCTCGACACAATCGACGACGCCGCGGCCACGACCGCCATCGCTGCGGCAATCGCAGGCACCGAGATCGCCGTTGTGACTAGCGGCTATTCGTTCACGGCGGTAGTCGTCAACGTGTCAGACGCTCAACCGCTGGACGATGTTCGCGTCTGGTCGATTCAGATGGCAAAGACCCAAGCAGGACTTCGCACATGAGAGAGTTTCGGGACGATCAAGGTGGCAGGTGGCAGGTGTCGCTGACCGTGTCGTCGGCAGCCAGGGTAAAGGACTTGGTCCGCGTCGTACTGCCGCCGAAGACGGCCGACGAGCCAGCTCCGACCGAGGCGGTGCCGTTCGATTTGATCGACGCCGGCGAGATCGCCAGGACGTTTCAGGTTCTGCGGTCCAACTTCTCGGCGCTTGGCGAGACGCTGGCGGCTCTGCTGCTGCCGCAGATCATCCAGAAGGGACTGTCGAAAGAAGACTTCCTCGACGCTCTCCGCGGCGACTCCCTCGAGCAAGGAGGGCTAGCAGTCGAGGAGGAGCTTGTGTCTTTTTTCCCCCCGCGCCTCCGCGGCGTGGTGACGGCGCTGTCGGCTCGGATGACGGAGCTGGCGGAGACGGTCACGAAGCAAGCGGAGGCGGCGCTGCTGACACATGGGCCGTCATCTGGGAGTGCTGCGGAATCACCGGCCTCGATCCCGACAACCGAACCCTCCGAGAGTTGATGGCGGCCCGCGATGCTCGGCTGGAATCCGATTGGTGGCACACGGCGCATCAGATGGCTCTGTTCGCAAATGCCAACCGCGGGCAGGGGAAGCCGGCGATCGACGCCTGCAAGCTGAATCCGTTCACAAAGTCGAAGCCGGTAAAGCGGATGGCGACGCAAAGGGATCTCGACGAGTTGTTCGGACCAGCCGGAGAATGACCGATGAGCGCATCAGCAGTCCGCGGCGGACAGGTCTACGTTGAGATCGGGGCGAACCCGTCGAAGTTGCTGAACGCGCTGCGGATCGTCAACACGCAGATCGGCAACCTCGGCAGCGGGGTAGCCAGCGTCGGCAAGACGATGGCTGTGGCAGGGTCGGCTATCGTTGGGCCGATCATGGCCGCCGGCATGGCGTTCGCCAGTCAGAACGCCGAAGTGCTCCGGGCTCAAGCCTCGCTAGTCTCGCTCAGTGAGGCCGTCGGCAGTGCCGTTGCCCCGGCCGTTGTCGGGGCGTCGAACGCAATCGCCGGCATGGCTGAAGCGGCGGCCCGGTTCGTCCGCGAGAACGAAGACCTCGTCCGCCAGGTGCTCGCCGTCGGCGGGGCTCTCGTCGGCGTGGGTACGCTGCTGTTCACGTTCGGCAAAGGGCTCTCGATCGTCTCTGGCATCGCCGCAAGCATCGGCCCCTCGATCATGTCGTTTGCAAAGATCATTGCAACGGTAGGCGGCGCTCTTCTCACGATCGCCACGAGCGGCCCGGTGCTGGCGATTGCCGCCGTCCTCGGCGGCATCGCGATGGCGGCTCGCGTGGCCGGCGTCGATCTCGGGAAGATGGCGGACTCGCTGCGGGGCTCGTTCGACGGCCCAATCAACGACGCGAAGGCGCTGCTTGCCGAACTCGGCGAGACAACGTCAACAACGATCACCGGCGTCTACAACTCGATCGCCGCCGGCGACATCGCCGGGGCGATCGACATCCTCTGGTCGGGCGTGCAGGCGGCGTGGCTTCGAGGGCAGGCGGCGATCCTTGGCGTGATCGATCCGTGGGTGAGTCTGATTCAGAACACCTTTGACGTGCTCGGCGCGTCGATTGCAATCGTGTGGGATTTGATGGGAACGGATATTGGGAACGCCGTTCGGAAAGTCTCAGCCGTTGTTTTAGGCGTCTTTGATGAGCTGGCCAACGGCGTTATGGCGACGTTTGACATGATGGTCGGAGAGATCCAAAAGGCATGGATTCGGATTACCGGATACCTGAAAGGCGCGAAGGGCACGCAAAGAAAGCTCGACGCCATCGACAAGGAAAACCAGTCGCGGGCCGATCAGCGTGGCAAGGATCGGCCCGGCCTTACAGCTCGCATGAACGAGGCGAGCAAAACAAACGCCACCGAGTCTCAAGCAGCCAACCAGCGGTACTTTGACGCCAACGAGGACCTAAACAAACGGATTGCTGGCCGCGAAGACGCAAACCGCCAACGGGCCGCCGATCGCATGGCAGCGGTGAATCAGGCGAAGACCGCTCTTGAACAAAAGGTCGCTCAGACATCTGCGCCGGATGGAATTAAAAAGCCACAGGCGGCAAGCATGTCTACCAGCATCGCAGGCACCTTCTCGGCGTTCGGCCTGGGTCAGCTTGGCACCGGCAACATCGACAAGCAGCAGCTTGAGGAGCTGAAGAGAATCCGCGAAGAGTTGCAGCGGCAGGCTTTGGTTGGCGGCATCGGACCGTGAGGAGAACACCGTGGCACTGACATGGGTTGAAGATTCTACGAGCCGGTCCGCGACGATCTTTCGGCTGGGCCGAAAAGATCCGTCTACCCGTTCGCGTGTTTGGAACGTCATCGGCACGAGCAACGAAGACGTTCTGCACGCCGACGTGAACAGCAAGATCAGCAACTTCTATCAATACTGGAGCTACCCCGGACAGCCGCTGGTACGCCTGCGAGCCGAGCAGTACAGCGTGACCTACCAAGGCGATGATGCCTGGCTGGTGACGGTCAATTACGAGAAGCTCGGGGCTGACGACGCGACGCAGACAGGACCGCTGAAGCGGGCGCGGTCGTTCGACACGACCGGCGGGACGCAGACGGTCACGCAGTCAAGGGGCGGCGAAGCGGGAGAAAGTGTCTACGGCCCGAATGGACTATTGGCGGGCCAGAACAAGCCCAGTATGAACGGAGCGGTGAATGTTGATGACCGCGGTGTCAACGGCGTGGACATTGTTGTGCCGCAGTTGACTTGGACGGAGTCCTACGACGTTCCGTCTTCTTACGTCACCAATGCCTACATTCGCGCCGTGCATCTGCTGACCGGAACGGTAAATCTTGCTGCGTTTCGCGGCTTTCTGAAAAACGAAGTGCTTTTTCTTGGAATGACGGGACAGCAGGAGTGGGATGCCCAGCGTGGCGATGGACCGTTCTCGCTGTCCTACCGTTTTTCTGCGACGCCGAATCGCGGTAGTGACGCGCTCCCGGCATCGCTACCGGCTGAAGCCATTGGCGACATCACGACGTACAACAAGTACGGGCACGACTTCTTGTGGGTCAAGTATGCGTCTCAGGACGACCAGAACAACAACGTAGTCATCCGCAAACCGCTCTTCGTCTACGTCAACAAGGTCTATCCCGACGGTGACTTCTCGAAGCTCGGCATTGGTGTGGCATGAATGTGCGCGTGACGCCGGGACCGATTAAGGGGCAGCTTTCCGCGGCCGCGTTGAACCGCGCTCAGGAAGCCGCGGACATCGTCCTCGGGCAGCGCGGCAACGGCATGGCGGACGGGCCGTCCGCCGGCCCGCCGCCTTACACGCCGATCCTGGCGAAGAACAACACGACCGGGACGGTTCGCCGTTGGGGCGTGCTTTCCGTCGCCGGCGTCGTCTTTACGCCCTCGGGTGCGACCGGCTCCGCGACGCAGCAGTTCCAGGATCAGCCGGTCTTGAGCGGCGGCTTGCCGACGGGCGGCTCGTCGTTCGTGGTGGCGGTCGAGCCGATCACGGCCGGCAGCATCGGGCGGGTCGCGGTCGCCGGCGTCGTCCAGGCGAAGATCAACGTTGTCACCGAGTCCGACACGTTCGCCACGGCGAAGGACGGCGACCTGACGCAGCTCACCTCGGCGGCCAGCGGCGACGCTCAGATCCTCTGGAAGGAAAGCGGCACCGGGGCGGGCAAGTGGGCCATCGTGCGGTTCGGCGGGGCCGGCGGGGCGTCGATCCGGCTTGGGAAGGTGACGGGCACGTGGAGCAAGAACGCGACGGCGAGCGTGACGCAGTGGAAGGGCGACGGGTCGTACCAAGTCACCGGGCCGAGCGGGCCGCTGAAGTTCACGGCGATCAACCGGGCGCAGACGGTCACGGGGCCGACGGGCGGATTCTGGGTCGGGTGCGAGCTGATTGATTCAACGTGGCACCTTGAATGGGCGGAGTGTACGTGATGCTGCTTGGAGGATCATCGCCGTGCCAGCAGTGCGGATGCGTGTCATGCCAGACGTGCACCCGCACATGCACCGAGCCCCACACCGGCGCGGAGTTCGAGAAGGTATTCACGAACTACTTCGAGGGCGTCGAAAACGGCAACCCTACCGACGGCTTCCTCACAGCGACCGGCGACAACGACGCCTCTGACCCTTACGACGGCATGGACGGGAGCGGCCCGTGGATGCAGGAGGTGGGCGGTGGGTTTAGCGACGGCGGTAGTTACGGCGGCGGCACGCGGTTTCCTTGCACCTATCGGTTTTCGTTTTGGCGTAGCACGCGACAGCTCGGAATCAATAACCCAGCACCGTCTACGGCTCTCACCGAAAACGTGATCGAGCTGACCGTTTCCGCTGGGGCGGTGGTGTTTCCCGATGGCACCGTTATCACTCCGGCGGATGGAACGGTTGTGCTGGCATCTGTTCCGCTGGTGTCGGGCGGTGCGGGTGCGGTTGATCCGCGCACCAACGACGGCACGGTATCGTTTGCTTTGCAGTGCCAGAACGTCGAGACGACGTTCAGCGTTACGGCACGAATACGTTGGAACGTCCAGAAGCGGCAGCACACGCTGTATGGGATCGTGCGGGAGTGCTATGAGGAGGGCACGCCGTGCGCGACGTTTTGTAGCGGTAACCCACCGCCAGCAAGCCTTTACTTGACCATAAGCAATTACACCGGGCCAACGCTTGCCAGCGGAACACCAAACGGGACCTATGTTCTTGACAGAGTCCCGAACTATTGCAATTGGTATTTAGGTAACTGGGGATGGGGCTGTCTTGCATCGCCGCTGAATGTGAATCTGGAGGCGGGCAATGATGATGTCTCTGCCTACATGGATTCAAACGCACGCATCACGGCAAATAGTTGGCAAATCATTGATGGCGATTGCCGATTGTTGGTTCTTTGGGTCAACACTTCATATAACCCGATCACACTGACATCGTTTTGCGGAACAGGCGTCCTCGCGTCGGGAACCAATGGGGTGGTTCTGTTGGCCACCGCGATCCCGGTTACCTCAGGAGACATCGTCTCCGGGTCGTTCGACTGGGAAATCTCCGCATGACCCACTGCGACCTCTCCGCCCCCGACGCAACCTGCCCGCGCTGCGGCTTCGTGTCGAAGGTCCGCAACGCGATCCGCCAGTGCCGCAAGCCGGTGCCGACGACCTGCGGCCCCGGCTGCCATCTCAAGCGTTCCCTGGCATGGTGGGGCCTCCGCGACGACGGGCGGTGCGGCTGCGATTCGTTCGCGGCACAGATGGACTCCTGGGGGCCGACCGAGTGCCTGCGCCGAATCGAGGAGATCGTCGAGCACCTACGGGAAGCGGCCGCGACAAAGGGGCTGCCGTTTCTGGCAACCGCGGCACGGATGATGGTCGCTCGGGCGATCGAGGCCGCACGAAAGGAGCTTGCCGATGACACGCCGATCAGCCACGGTCCACATCGGGCAGAAGAAGTGGAAGATCCGCGTCTGCGCGGTGCCGACTGACCGGCTGGGAGATTGCAACGACGAGACGGGGACGATCCGCGTGTCGAACAAGCTCGTCGGCGTCGACTTTGTGGAAGTGCTGCTCCACGAGCTGATCCACGCTCGCTGGTGGTGTCTGGACGAGGGCGAGGTGACGGAGTTTGCGGAGGAAGCCGCGGCTGTGCTCGAGGCGTTCGGTGTCACCCGTGGGGAGGACGACGATGGCTAAGAGGAATGCTTCCGGTGACGAGATCACGCCGATTGTCCGCCGGATCATCGAGGCACATCCAGACGCGCCGGCTCGCACGCTCGCCCGTCGGATCGTCGCCGAGTGCAACGGGGCTCTGACGCTTGAGCAGGCTCGCTCGCGGGTGCGCGGTGTTCTCGGGCTGTTGGGAGCGCGAAGGAGGAAGGAGTGCGACACGCAGCATCTGCACCGGCCGACCCGCCCCGCCGGCCAGCGGCTGGCGATTCCGAAGAGTCAGGCCGAGCCGTGGCTGCCGTTCGATCTCGGAATCACCGGCAAGGTCGGCATCCTGTCGGACATCCACGTCCCGTACCACGACGAGACGGCGCTGCGGGCCGCGGTCGACCACCTCCAGGCGGAGCGGATCGACGCTCTCCTGCTCAACGGCGATTGGGCCGACTTCTATACGATCTCTCGGCACGAGAAGAATCCCAAGCTGCGCAACTTCCGCAACGAGTTGGCGGCCGGCCGCGATCTGCTGAAGTGGCTCCGGCAAGAGTTTCCAAACATGCGGATGGTTGCCAAACTGGGGAACCATGAGGAGCGCTGGGACTCGTGGCTTTGGCAGCACGCTCCAGAGATTTCCGACGACCCGATCATGGGCATCGACAATTGGTACGGCTTTCACAATTTGGGTATTGAACTAGTAGCAGACAAGCGAATCATCCTCTGTGGCGATCTGCCGGTGTTGCACGGCCACGAAAAAGGCAACGGGATAAGCTCGCCGGTGAACCAGGCCCGCGGAGCGTTTATGCGGCTCCATCACACCGTGCTCGAGGGCCACGGTCACCGCACGTCGACACACTCCGAGCCTGACATGATGGGCAGTGAGACGGTCTGCTTCTCGACGGGCTGCTTGTGCGACATGCGGCCGGCTTACGCACGGCTCAACAAATGGAATCAGGGCGCGGCGGTGGTGACGGTCCACGCCGACCGCAGCTTCGATGTTGAGAACTTCCGCATCCAGGCGGGCAAGGTGCGGCAATCTTGACAGACGCCGACCTCGCTACCATCGACCAGAGAATCCAGAGGGCCGGCGCGGCAAACTGCTGGACGGGCACATCGGGCACCCTTGCCGCTGACGCGCGGCGGCTGGTGCGGCACATTCAGGAGACGAGGAAGATGGAAGATGCGTACCCGGTCGTTAACATCCTGCGGGGCGAGGTTGAGTTTAAGCACTTCACCGGCGACGAGGTTGAACCGGAGGCGACGTTAATCGAAGAGCCGGAAGGCCCGCCGGTGGCCGTGCAGCTTCTCGACACCGCACGGGCCGCCGTCCTCGACCGCCACCGCGTCTACGGTCCGCCGCAGGAGCATTTCCAAAGGACCGTTGGCATGGTCAACAGCCTGTTCGCCTCGGTGCTGAAACGGCCGCTGACAACGTCCGATTGGGCTCGGATCATGCTGCTGGACAAGCTCGCCCGCGATCTGGGGCCGCGGCCGCACCCCGACAACGTTGTGGATCTTGCCGGCTACGCCGCCTGCCTTGCCGAGTGCCAGGCGTCCGTACCCCCTGCCGGCGGCACCACGTGAACCGTAGCGTGGGGGGAGGTGACGCATGATCGAGCGACCGAGCCACTGGCGGGCCGGCCCAAACGGCCGGGAATCGGTGGCAGCCGCCGGGGATGTCGTGTCGCTGGAACATCTGCTGCGGAATTGCGAGAAGTCACGGCGCGTTACTTCCCGTCCTGCGCGGACGGACGACGAGATTGAGGTGATCGCCTGGCGGCTGGGCTGGACGGTCGCGGCGGTGCGGCGAGCGATAGCACGAGGGCGAACGGAGATCACCGATGGCTGACTCTCTCGACGGAATCGTATCGACAACCACGAGCCTGACGCAGACGCAGACGGGCACCGTCGGCAGCTCGACGCGGGCGGTGTCGGCGAACGCCGTCTACCCGCTCAACAGCGTGTCTGGGCCGCTGTCCGATCAGCTCTGGGTGTCGAATCGCTCTCTGGCGGTCGGCGCGTCCGAGACGCTCGATCTGCTGTCGCTTACCGACACGATCCAGGGTGCAACCGGCATCCAGACAATGCGGCAGGTCCGGCTCGTGCGCGTGGTCAACAACGAGACGACGACCGGACCGCGGATCGTCGTCGGCCCCTCCGGGACGAACGGCTGGGGCCGTGTCGCCGGCGAGGTGGGGCCGGGCGGCGAGCTGCTCGCCGTGCAGCAGACGCACGCCTGGGGCGTGACCAGCACCGAACGTGCCGTGACGATCCGCGCTACCGGGCCGACCGGCTCAGTCGCCTACTCGATCGTGATCGCGGGAACCAACGCCACCGGACCCTCGGGGTATTGACCATGACACCAGAGCAACTTCAATCTGCCGTCCTCGGCTTTATCGCCGGCGCGCGCCTCAAGGCCGCCGGTGGCCTGACCGTGGCCGAGTTTGGATCGCTCGTCGTCGAGGTGATCCGCCTGGCCGTGGCCGGGCTCGACACGATCACGACCCTCGACGGGCCGGGCAAGAAGGCGTGGTCGCTGGCTTGCGTCGGGACGCTCTTCGACGCCGTGGCCGATTCGTGCGTGCCGCTGCTTGCCCGGCCGGTCTGGTGGATCGTCCGACCGGCCGTTCGCACGCTGGTGCTCTCGGCTGCCGGCGGGGCTCTGGAGCAGATCCTGACGCTGACCCGAGCCGCCGCCCCGGAGCCGACCGCATGATCCCGCCGCTCTGGATGCTCGCCGCCGCCGCTGCGGTGGCCTACCTGCTGTGGACGCGCCCAGCCGCCCCGGCGGGTCTGCCGCCGCTCGCGACGCTGCCTGCCCCGCAGGTCGCCCCGCAGGCTACCCCGCATGCCGCAGGCCCGCACCCGCTGACGCTCCTGGCGATCCTCGCCGCCGGGGCAATGATTGCGTTCTCAATTCTGGAATCTGGGAAACCCGCTCCAGCCCCTGCCCCTGTGCCGGTGGTTGGCCTCGATCTCCGAGGCCGATTCGTAGGGCCGGATGCCGCCGCCGATGCCGGTCTGACGGCGGCTCTGCTCGAGGAGCTCGCCGGCCAGATCGAGTGGGACGGGCAGCAGACCGAGCCGCGGCTCCGCACCGGGGCAGCGTTCGACGATCTGCGCCGAGCCGCCCGCGAGCTGCGGACGCGGGGCGTTTCGCTCGGGGCTCGGCAGCCGGCCGTCCGCGATGCGATCAAGAACTTCCTCGACGCCGAGGCCGGGACCGAGGGCGGGCCGGTCGATGCTGCCGCCCGGGCGAAGTGGGTGCGGGCGTACCGGGCCGTCAGCCAGGCCGCAGCGGAGGCGACCCGATGACGCTCGTCAAAGAAGTCGCCTGTTGTGCCGCCTACTTCATGGTAATTCTCGTCGGCTGGCCGCTGTCGTTCGTCGCCGCGATCCTGTCCCACGCTGCCGACTGGCTGGATGACCTGTCCTACCAACTTTTGGATGGGTGGCTGCCATGACCGCTCGCCAACGCACCGTCTGGACGTGGTCCGCGGTCGGCTTCGTCGTCTTCGCGGCGATCATCGGCGCGCTCGTCGAGCGGGCCACGCACCGGATCGCCGGGAAGGTGGAGTCCCGCTTCGGCTGGAAAGCCGACATCGTCGGCGCTGACGAGTTCGTTTTCGCCATGGGCCGCGAGGGTGTGTTTGCGTCCGCGGCCCCCGATGCGATGGCTGTGCCGATCGGCCAGGACGTTTTCCTGTGGCGCGCGGCCGACAAGGCCAGCCGCAAGCGGTACGGAATCCCGTTCAAGGTGTCGAATCAGGCGTCCGTCGGTTCGTGCGTGGCGCACGGTGCCCAGCACGCGGTCTATCTCGCGGAGGCGGTGGCATGGGAAGCAGGACTCCGAGGCGAAGTTCCGCTGCGACCATCGACGCCCTCGATCTATGGCGGTTCCCGCGTCGAGGCGCGGGGCAGGCCCGGAGACGGGCGGCAGCCATACGGCGGATTCAGCGACGGAAGCACTGGCTTCCACGCGGCGAAGTGGGTGAGGGACTGGGGCATCACCTATCAGCAGCCCTATACCGCTTTTGGCTTCGACTTGACGAATGGACAGCACCTTGAGCGTGACTGGGGCGCGTACGGCAACGGCGGGAAGAACGACGACGGGAAGTTCGACGCCGAGGCGAAGAAGCACCCGATTCAGAAGGTGTCGCGGGTATCCACCTGGACAGAATTGGTCCACGCGCTGTCGGCCGGGATGCCGGTCACCATCGCAAGCAACGTCGGATTCCAGGCGAGCGCCCGCGATGCCGATGGCTTCATCCGCCGCAATGGAACGTGGCCGCACCAGATGGCGGTGGCTGGCCTGAGATGGGCCGCAAACGCCCCGCCGGGCACGAAGAATCCGCGGGACGGCGCTCTCGTTCTCAACTCGTGGGATGTGACATGGCCGCCGCAGGGAGGCGGGAAGTTTCCTGCCGACCAGCCCGACGGCTCATTCTGGATCGTCCGCGAGGACTTCGAGGAAGTGGCCGCGGCTGGCGATTCCTGGGCCTACTCAACCACGGCCAACTGGGAGCCGGTTCCCCTCGACAACGGCAACTGGCTCCAGCCGGCCCCAGCCGCCGCCCGCCCGCAACCCGCCCGCCTGATCGCTGACACGTTCTCTCTCGCCCCGTGAGGCCGCCATGATCCTCGACCGCAAGCTGATCGCCATCATCGTCGTCACCCTCGCTGCCGGCTGGTGGCTGGGCTCCAGCCCGTCATCACCCATCAACCCGACGCCCCAACGGCCGGTCCTCGCCGCCGTCGGCCGGCTGGCCCGGATCGCCGCCCGGCTCGGCCTGTGGGCCGCGATGGCCGCCGAGCCGGCCCCGCAGCTCGAGCGACAGCAGATCGTCAGGAGCCCGGCGGTCGATGCCGCCGGGAATCGGGTGGTCGATCACGGGGAGGGCTGGTAATGGAATCAGTGGTCCTTTGGTTTCTTCTGTGGGCCGCCTCTGTAGCGATGCTCTCCGTATCCCTGGCCAACTGGGGTTCTGACAGTCCCTATTGGGTAGCGGCTTTCCTGACGGGGTGGATTCTAAGCACATTCTTCACAATCGTCGGCCTTGTGTTTGTTGTCTGCGAGGCTGGCTTTTGGCTCTGGCAGCACGTTCGATTAGAGGTGACGTTGTGACCCTCTACCGCTCACTCCTCGCCCTGTTGGCAAGCCTCTCCGCCGACCCGGCGGAGATCGACCGCGAGCCGCCACGCGCCGCCGCGGCCGTCGCTGCCGCCTACGCCTCGCTCGTCCCCGAGGCGGCACCGACGCCGCCACCGGCACCGGTTCCA
>Ga0181348_1001146_pt1 | contig 11646 bp, 16 predicted proteins | sample Su13VDMM110DN_FD_130092 | JGI IMG/M metagenome (GOLD analysis project Ga0181348, IMG submission 130092) | Freshwater viral communities from Lake Michigan, USA - Su13.VD.MM110.D.N | ecosystem: Environmental > Aquatic > Freshwater > Lake | place: USA: Michigan | collected 2013-07-16
TCCAGGAGCCGACAAAAACGAATCCATTTGCAACTGAAACGTAAATCGCAAATACGTCACCGATTCCGCACCTTGCATTTGTTCGTGGGAAATTGGATTCAACACAATCACTCCACCGATCGCTCGCGAGTTGTCGAAAAAGAACGGCGTCCTGTTGCCGTTGTTGTCCAGCATTCCGGCTGAATACCCGTTGACGGAATACGCCGATCTCATGTTTGCGAGTGCATTGAAAATCTCCGACTGAGAGTTGGCCCCCTGCTTGACGATCTTTCCGTACATGCTCCATGTTTCTTGCAGTATGTTCGCTCGCTGAGTCGCGGAAAACAGCACGACGCGGGAAATGGCCGAAAAGTTGACTTCGGAGTTTTCGTGAACGTATCCACCGTAAAAGAATCTCACTACACCCACCTTTTCAACGCAGCGATTCGCGATTTAATGATTTCATCCAACGCCTTAAACGTGGCCTCTAGGTCATCAAACGCTTTTGTCGCCATGTACGAACTTTGAATTGTTTTAATCAGCTCCTTGACTTGAACCTCTTCTTTTGCCCCAGTGTCTTTGATCTGTTGAACAAGATCCGGTTCTTCCGCCGCTTGTGCTGCCTCAGTAGCCTTTGCTTCAGCTTCGGATTTCTTAATATCAATGTCTTGCTCAAGAATATCTTTTCCGCCTTCAAGTCCTTGCTGCTCCCGCTGCGTTCTCATGGCGGCTGCGGCTTTTGTGCCCTCAGGGACTGGCAGTTCCAATTCCGATTGGTTGAATGTTTCCGTGTTTCCAGGCTGCATCATCCGCAGTCGCTTGGCCTCTATGTTTTTCATTCGCGTTCTCATGCCAGGTGTCATCCCCCCGACCGCTCTGCGATTCTCGGCAATCTTCTCTTTATCTTGCTCAAAGTTTTTGCGTGCCTCCTTCGTGGCTTCCCGCAAGGTGTTCAGTTGTTCCGCAAGAGACTTTGATTTGTCTCGCCCGAGTTCAACTGATTTTGCGGCGAACCCAGCTTCAATCTCCGATTCTTTTGCAAGTTGTTTTTTTCTCTCAAGTTGTTCCCGAAGTCCCTCGGCGTCAAGTTTTGCGTTGTGGATTCCGACTTGTGATGTTGTCATCCCCCCTGTTGCCATCGACTCAACATCAGCCCCCAGTGACGGTGAGGCGTATCCGCCAAGCGTTGCTCCAATCGCCGCACTTGTTAATCCGCCAAGCGGAGTTACCGACAACGCACCACCCATGGCCCCCATTACAGCAGTTGCGCCTTGGCTTAATTCTGGTGGTTCAAGCCTCTCATCTTTGATTGCTTTGAGTTTGCGTTTGTGGGCATCCTCACTACTAACCTTATCTTCCGCAAACTGCTTTTTTGCTTTGTCTAATTCCGCCTGTTGAGTTGCTGTATTTGCGGTTTTGAATCGTGCTTCGTTCCCTCGCTCAACAATCGATTGGCTTCGCTCTTCTCGTTCTCGAATCTCTTGTCGGCCAGCGTAATCTCGGGTTGATATTGCTTGCTCTTCCCTAATGCGGGACTCCGTGTTGCCGCGATTCTCTTGAGTGAATGCTCTCAATTGTGATGAATCGTCAAATCGCGTCGTCGTATTCGACAACTGCAATCCCATCTTGGCATTGCGGATAGTGTCTCCTGCGGCTATCTCAGTCCGAACGCCAATGACGGTCGTGTTGATGCGTGCCATCTCACGGTCGAGGGCTTTTATGTGTACTTGGAGATCTCTCCACACCACATAACTGCCTGCTACCGCTGCCGTCAATAGCACCAGCGGGTTGACAAGACCTGCAATCCTAGCGGCGACAGCGGCAGCGTTGGCCTCTTGCATTGATGTAGTTGCCGTTGATGCGGCAACGCTAGTCCTCTGTGCTAGAGTTGCGACTTGATTTTGCGCTGCGGCAATTCTTCTTGCGTCCACTGGGCTTGGTGTCGGACCTGCCGCCTGAACTAGTGCTGCTAGGCTCGCAGTTGCTGCTCGCTCACGGGCTGTCGCTGCCGCCAACCTTGCAGCATCCGCAGATGCGGTTCCGCGAGCCTGAACTGCGGCGTTTCCCGCCGATGCAGTGTTTCCGGCTGTGAATTGCACTAGAGATGAAATTGCCTTAATGCTGGTCGCAACGGAATTTAATGATCGTGCGGCTTCTGCGGACCCTTGGGCCGAAATCCGAACGATGATATCTTTTATTGTGGCAGACATTTGGCAATCGCCCTAAGCATCAGGTTCATTTGATCTTTAGCCTTGGACTTGTCGCAGGAATCCAACACGCTTTTGATGGCTGCTGCATTCCTGCGAACAACCGCATCATCAGGAAATTGTCCAACCGCTTCGCATTCTCGGTAATGCTGCAAGCAATTCAGATTGTCGCTTGACAAGGTTTTTGGATGCTCAGGAGTTCCTTTTGGGCATCCACGACTCGGATCTCTGCACGCCGCAAGAAATGAAGGGCCGGAATTCAGCAATCTGAGTTCCGGCTTTCCATCACGCCCAAAATGCAACTCTCCTGTTGTGTCGTCAAACTGATACACCAAGCAATGTTTGCAGTTCCTGTCAGCGACTTCGGGATGCAATATCTTCAATCGCACCCCCGCTGTCAGTTTTTTACTTGATCTTCGTCCGATGGCTTTGGCAGTACGTTTGGCTTAACATCGCTGGTTTGTGATCCTCGAATGATTCGGTATAGGTTCCCGAACAAATAAGGGTTCATTCGCTCAAGTGCTTCCGCTGACACGGGAACAGGATGAATACCGACGCTTGTCAAGTTCCATGAGATGACTTTGCTGGCAATAAACTTGCAAGCAATTTTCTCCGCACGAATCGCGGACTCTGGATCAAACTCTTTGCTTTTCGATGCAAATTCCACTTCTGCATCAAGCCTGACAAGCTCCATTCTCGTTGCCGGTCGGTATGTGAATTCAAGCGATTCATACAACCGCTCGCCGTTTGAAGACTCCTCCGGTGCGGCAGCAATGTAACCGTCGTCTCGTGTGTAGCCGTCTGAAATATAGCTTGTCATGTCTTTCCCCAAGGGTTACGCGGGCAGTGCAACGACAACTTCCTTTGTTGTCGAGAGACCGTACGCTTGATAGTTGAGCGGCAATCGCAAATGTTGCCGCCCAGGTACTGTAACAGTTTCGGGCATTGCAACCAATGCCCCAAACGTAAACGAGAACACGTTTGCCCCGTTAGTAAACGCAACAGACGCTGCTCGTGCCGTACCTGCTCGCGTATCGGTCTGAAGAACAGATTCCGTTGACGTGTATTTGGTTTGAATTCCGAGCGTGATAACTCGATCGGTTGGTTCGAGGTCGGTGGCGGTTTGGCCTTGCATGTACGTTGGATCAATCTTGTTGTCGATCGCTAGTTCAAACTTATCGACCGCATACGAAATTGCGTTTATCGTGATACCGCTACCCATGTCGTAAAACATGTACGGGCGAACTGTGAGGTCCATTGCAGGAATGTTTGCCGCCGCAAACACTCCCGCCGCTTGAATCACACCTGGGGCTGCAACCGTTCCAATCGTAGTGCCGACAAGTTCCAGTTTCAGTTTAATCTTTTGTCCGGGCGATCCGCTGAATGTTGCTTTTGTGACTCTCGTCGTGAACGTCACGCATTTGTTGACGAAATCTCCCAGCAAGTAAAGGTTTGGAAGGGTGTCTGCCACAACATACGATCCCGATGACGATGCTGTTCCAAGAATGAACGGCATCAACAGCACAAGCTCCGCCGGAGTTGGCTCAAACGAAACTGAACCGCCAATTTTGATGTTCCCAAGAGCAAGTCGTTCGCTGGCTCGCGTCCGAGTGCCTCGAAGCCCGTCGTCTTGAATCAACTCAATTGATTCTTTCAAATCGTGATCGTAAAACTCAAGCCGTGCTGACGACGCCGAAAACGTCGTTGTTGCCGCAAGATTCGCGTATGGCTGCATTGCAAGTGCCGCCAGATAACCCATTGATTCAGTCATACTGTTCCGTTTCTGGTTGGATTGTTACTGGCAAGGATTCAGGAACGGGTTGCGATTCAGCCTGATCCCACGATTGGGCACACTGAATAGCTTCGGGAATTGTCTTGAATGGACCTCGAAGAATATCTCCTCGACGCACGGTCGAAGAAAACCCTTCCTTATTTGAATCGTCCGGCACGCTGACGATCTGGCAATTGTTCACGTTCATGATTCTCTCAATTAAGGTAACTTAAAATTCCAGATGTCTCCGAAAATTGACGGCAATTTAAAGTTCCAGCCATTATCTACTGGCGGAAGTGGTACATTCCAAACCGTCGTATCTTGAACTTGTTCCAACGATTTATTCATCTCTTCAATCGTTCGGGCAAGCACCTTCCGTTCAAATTCCGCCATAAGTTCTGCACTTATTCCCAACGTCGGTCTTGCGGGCCGATTGCCGTACGCAGATTCGTGAACCAGAGCATACGGCACGAGCGATCCGTACGTCAAACTGTGTGAATCAAACTCATTAAAATTCCCTTCCCCATCCACGTCTAGCAGCGATGTTCTGAGCGCCCCCGTTTCCACCAGTATTGTATCGTGGCCCTTTTTCTGAATAGTGCTTTCTGCCAACGGCGCCCATGGGTTTCCGTGAACATCCGATTGACTCTCGAACATTGCAGCTTTTTCGCTGGCAATTGAGTATCGAAAATCTCGAAGCAACGCTGTGTAATCTGTTCTCTCAACAACTTCCGCAACATCTGGGAACATGTCTCCCGATATACTCAGGGTGTCAGTCATGTTCGCGGCTCCTGAAAGTACGCTCTAACCATCATGCTGCTGACAAACATATTACGATCGAAGAACGCCCTAAGTTCAACTGCACTCTGCGGCTCGATCATCAGGTTGTAGTTTTGCCCTAATCCTGAAATCGCAGTGTTATTCAGTTTTCTTCGAATGGATTGTCTCCACCCAAGTCTTTGCTCTAAATCTGCTACCAATCGCTTGGCGATGATTGCCACCAGCACGCCATAATAACAGCCGTCTCGATCGTTGAGTTCATCGCCCATCTTTTCAGGGCCAAAAGGGCTGATTGAAATGTACGGTAGAGTCTGTGCTTGGTCCAAGTAATTTGGAACTTCCTGAATCACCGTTCCGCCCGTCAATCCAGTCAACGCCAATCCGTCAATCACCGCCTTAATCGCAGTGAGGGTGTCAAAGTGATTGGAAATTCCAGCCATATTACACAATCGACTTTCTGACGAGGCATTCCCATACCGTTCTGACCGACATCAATCTGGCAGAAATGACATTGTAGCCAATTCCATCTACCGTGATAAGATCTCGTGGCCGAATCTCGCGGCCATTGTTTGCGGGATTTAATTGATCATCTGGGACTTTTAGAAGCGTCTCATCACCTTGAATCGCCACGTTTCCATACGTCGCGAACGTGACGTTGACTGGCTTGAACCAGCACTGATAGCACGTCAAGACTGTTGGAGATATTGACTCTGGTAGTAGGGTTACAGTTGCTATGAATCTCTCGGGAACAATCCCCATCAATCCGCGAGCGATAGCACGATTTAGCATCTACTACCCTTCAAACTGGAATTGAACGGAACTGAGAAAGCATGTGGGAGTAAGACCCCCATTGTTTCGCGGCAATCGTCGGATCAAACAGTGAAACTGAAGCATCTTCGTACCCAAGGCTTGACGCCCCACCACCCACCGATGCTTGCATGATCATGCTGGAAATCAAGCTATTGCAAGCCATCACAATCACTGGCGGAATCACTTCGTATCCTGCCCGGTAAACAATCTTAAAATTGCCTGCCGGGATTGGGGGAAGATTGGCAACGGTCCCTGTAAATCGTGACGGCCTACCATACCAGACAGAGCCGATTCGACGCAAAATCCCCTGCCCGCCTTTATGGTTTAATCCATCAAGTAGAGACCACTCGACGCCTGGAGTTAAGTTGTTCGCCGCTGGGAATGCGTTGGGGCCATCGCCAAAATACCCTGCATTGTCATAACAAACCGATGTAACGGAAATTACCGGAGATTGCCGAAGTACCAGGTGAGCAGAACTGTCTCCCGACTGGTACTCGACATAATCCGTGGCCTCAATATCGCGATTCATTTGCTGTTTCACGTACGAGGATACGCCATCAATTAACGTCTTGATTTGCGTATCCTTGCTCGTGTCAGCGGACGATAAGCCCATCTGAGCCTTAACGGACGCAAGCGTTGTCAAAGCCATGCTACACCTTAGAACGTAGATGCGGTCCCAGCAGTAACGCCAGCAGCAGCAGAGTACACGTTACCGGCCATAAACCCAGCAGCAGCAACAATCGGAGCAGTTCCGCTTGCCACGTTCATTCGGTTGTTCGTGATAAACGGGGTTGATGCCGCCGCCATGTTGATCGCAGCGGTTCCTGTGGTCACGATTCGATTGTTGTCAATCAATCCACGAAGAACCGTTGTAGTGTTCAAAATAGCATTGGTTGTTTTGCCAACAAAGTAATTGTCTTTAATGACATAATCAGTACCAACTTCGTGTTTGATCTGTGCAGTCGTGGTTGTGCCGGTGTTGATCGCAGGGCCAGTAAACCGACATCGTTCAACGCGGAATCGAGTTGCCGTTGCGGCAGTCAAAATCCCAAGAACACAACCCGCAGTGCCAGTATTAGTGATGAATTCACAGTCTTCAAACGCCACGCTCGCTCCGGTCACTTTGATTGCAGCAGTAATTGCATCAATTCCAGTGCAGTCAAATACCATATTCCGAATGACAATCCCGTTGCCGGAAATCACCATTTGAGCAGCAATTGCTGTGGAAAACGTGATTACTGGACGAGCCAGACCGACCCCGATACCAACGTAAAACACGTCGTCAACCGACAACGTAATACCCGCAGCGCCCACAACCGACTCCGTGTGAGACGGGCCAACGTACACTACGTCACCTCGCCCCGCAGTTGTCAGCGACTGAGCAACCGTTAGCGTGTTCGCCGGAAAGTTTGGGTAGTAACCTCCGGTTGCTCCATTTGAAGTGGCACTTGCGTCAACCCACCAGACTTTGGAAAACGACGGAGAGGTCGTTCCCCTGAGTGCTTCTTGCGCATTTTGCCATCCTGTTGAATTCGTCGCCATGAATTACGCCTTTCCAAGTTTTTCGAGTTTGGCCGGGAACAGGGATCTGGCTTGCGCTACTTCCGATGGACCCCAGCCGTAAGTTTCGTAAGTTGTCGCCGTTGGATTGTCTTGCAGGTCTTTCATGGCCTTCTTGACCTTTTCCAAAGAACCCCATTCCTTTGACATCAAGTTAATTGGGCTGGTCTTGGTCAGGTTCGGAGCATGAGCATCATCCAACGGATTTTCGTCAATCGCAAAAATGTTCAGCCTGTTTGAGCTGATTTGTGCCGAAACATCCAAGAACGCTTTTGCGGCTCGAAAAGATTGAATGGCGCATCTTTCCGCATTTCCGGCAGCGTGAGGCGTAGTCTTGAAAATCTCAAACGCCAGCTTTTCAGCCATCGTTTGCATTTCGGTATCAACCATATTCTTGTCAATCGCCATGAGGCTTCTCCCTTTAAAAGTTAGTCAAGGAACGTAGGGTTAACTGCGGTGGGCTGTTTGAGATTCCACGGAATATAGAACGCACAACCGAGTTGGGCATTAGACCCAACATCTGGAATGGACAATTGGACGTTCGTAAACCCGGCGTTGATATCCAAGTCCATTGCCCGAACCTCGACAACAATTACCGCCGCACTGGCAGCAGATGTTGCCGTGTAAGTTCCGGACGCGGATTGCGTCACGACGGTCCAAACTTGGTTTGCGGCAGTCGTAATTGCCCCAATCTTGGTTCTAATTCGCGTGAACGTCAGCGCCTTGGAGTTCGTCCCCGCATTGTCTGTCGCCTGTTTTAGCGTGAACACTGGATCGTCCGCAGCGGTCCCAACTGACTTAAACAGCACGCACACAACGCGGTCACACAACGACATGTTGATCCACGTTCCGTTGTTTGCGGCTGTCTGCATGTCAACTGGCACGAACGCTGGAACAATGTCCGCCAGTTCAAGAAACTCTGCATTAAAAAGACCGGCCATAATTTAGATCCCTCCTAAAGGATTAGCGAGCACCCAAGGTGACGAAACTGGATTGGGTATTGCTACCCTTGAATGGTGTAATTGGGCTGTTTTCCCAAGGACAAGCGTTCATTCGCATGGTGAACCGCAACGCAAGCTGGTCCGTCAGGAATTCGACGTGCATCGAAACCGCCTGAGCAACTCCGCCCTTGCTGATTGACAGAACTTGCCCCAAGTCGGCGAGGGTAACGTCCCCTTGATTGCCGATGCTGGCCGCAAACTCAATCGGCTTGACCTCAGATCCATCTAAAGTTCCGTAAGCAGCCGTGGACAATCCGCCTGGCGGCATGTAAGTTGCGATACCGGCAGCACCAATACCCAACGTCATGGTTCGCATTTGTGGCAGCGTGTCCTGATTGACATACCATTTGGCGCGTGGTCGGTATCCTGCGAAGAATCTTCCGCTGGCTTTCGTGATATTGAACGTGTCGAGAGTTCCTGGGCCTTGGCCTGGCTCCTTTGTGATCGCGAGCAGGCTGGGGGCGTTCAGAATTCCAAGCGGCTTGCCCACGCCGTCACCGTTGAAGATCGCATCGCCGATCATGAAATTGAATTCGTCCGACGCCTTGTTGGTGACGTATTGTTCGAGTGCCTGCCCGCTGTCCGCGATCAGTTCGTCTGTCAAGTAGACCACAACAGCCAATTTCTGAAGCTTCAACTGAATTTCGCGGATCGTTGGCTTGCTGGCGGTGATGGTATTGCCTTCACCCGTCCAGTAACCACGCAAGCCCCCATGTCGCGAACCGTTCACGCGACTGGTTTCGGCGTTCGCAAGGAACGTCATGTTATTCCCTGCGACCGTGTAATTGTCAGTTGCCGAAAACAGGTCGTTTCCGTAAATGCGACTGAAGATCTTGGTGTTGAATTCCGGCATAACCGAAAAACCACCGTCAGCCCCGATGGCTTCAGACATCCCTTGAACAGCCTTGTAATGGCTGACCATTCGGTCTTTGAATCCGGTTGTCTGGTGGCCTTCAAATCCGCTGCGAACAAAATCACCCAGCGACTTGAACTCGCCCCATGGTTTGTAGCCTTGCTTCAACAGAGACTTCATCGCGAATTTCGGGCGTTTGGCAACATGCCCTTGTCCTTGATATCCGGAAACGATCGTCACCGATTCGTCGGTATCTTCCCACTCGCCGGTCGTTCGGCCTTCGTCGTCACGCCGAACCCCGCTGAAATTCGGGGTTGACTGAAACGACTTCAACTGAGATTTCAGTTGTTCGTTTTCGGCCTTGGTTTCATCAACCATTTTCACAACTTCGTCAATCGTCGGCATGTTTTACCTTTCCGTAAAACGTGGCTGTAGATTTGGCCAATCGGCCACGGTTACTTTTTGAGTTTTGCGAACAATGCATCAAGTTTTGATTGTTCAATGGCCTGAGTGTCAACAACCGGAGTTGGAGTGGCTTTGGCAGCATGAGCAGCAGCAGACAGGGACTTGGCGGAGGACGCCCATCGAGTGGTGGCCGTTTCCATTTCCATCAACAGCACCCGCTGGCTTGGAGTTAAATTCCGTTGAGATCGCAAGGATTTCAGGGAAACCGCAAATCCTTTTAAGGTGTTTTCGTGAACACCTTTGGCAAGCCATGCTTTCATTTCCGAAGAAGAATCTTCCTCGTATCCGCCGTCTTCGTCTTTCATGGCACAGTTGGAGTAGTGCTCGGAATGAGCACCCTTTAATCCGGTCATAATGTCTTTAACACAGTCTAACGCCCCACGCATGGCGGCTGTCGCACCTGGATGCTCCATTGCACCCATGCCAGACTCAGCCTTTTTATTGGCTTCACATAGTGCTTTGTGATAGCCGCTGATCATCCCGGACCCAAACGGGGATTGCTTGCCCGATTCTTCCGCTTCGTCGGCTGGAGTCTCAGCGTCATCCCGATCTTCTTCTTCGTCGTTTTCTTTCATTTGCGTCTCCCGAGTTAAACCAATCCCAGCCACCTTTCGCGGAGGCATTACCGCTGATAGGCTTTTCCAAATGCTTTGTGCGATCGGCTTTCCGCCTAATCGATTGCGATTCAGCGTTTTTCCAACCGCATCAGGGTTGACGCCAATTGCACACCACGACCATTCTTCCAGTTGCCATTCACTAACAACCTGAACGGCTCGACCGTCTTTGTATTGAGTCTTAAATTTGACGGGAGTTTCGCGAACCGAGGTGGCTCGAACGATTCCTTCGTCAATCAGTTCAAAAATCTGCGAAGCCTCAAGGGACTTTTGCGAAAACCAGCAAGTTGCGTAAATGTCTTCGCCAATTTCGATTGCCAGTTTTCCGTCAGGGCTGCGACTGGTCCCAATCGGAAGAACAATTCCCTCTAAGCCATGCCCCCATAGCACAACCGGGTTCTTCGCGTAAAACTTCAAGTCGCATCCCGTGGGAAGCAGTATGTCTCCAACCCGATCGACCGATGAAGTCGAAATGATGGCGCGTGCAGACATTGCCTTTCGATCGACATACGGTTGACCGTTTTCCACGGTGCGTATTTCAGGCCCTTTCGCGAATTTTACGCGATTTTTTGCGGGACTGTAGTCGCATTGATTTACCATGTTCCCGATTACAGCAATTCAATCAATTGCTGTCAACCGCAAAAATCATTTTGACGCAAAAATCTGTGTTCAATGTGATTATTAGCCATGAAAACGAAAAAAGCCTCGTTCAGTTACGAACGAGGCTTTGGCGGCTGATGCGTTTCTTATTTCGCAATAAGCACCACTGAGATTCCCCCTGTCAGATATTGCCACGCCAACATTGTCGCCGCAACCCAAACAAAATCTTTCTGAACCTGTCGAATCACTTCAAAACAGAAGGCTGTATAGCTGCGTGTGGTTTCTTCTTCCGATTCTTTTTCAGTTGAGTTCATAAACTCCCTTTGTGCTGGGTGCATGTTCAAATTTTCCGTCGGTACATTTGGCAATCCTGCCGTAATATCCATGTGCATCATGTCAGCCTCCTTTTTCAAAACGGTGTTTCATCGTCACTGCTTGATTCCGGCGAAGGAGGTTGAACAGATTGCCGTTCCTCTCCTGGTGCATCGTCACGCTTTCCGCCCATGAGCACAAGGTTTTCCCCGATCACCCGTAACTTTGATCGCTTGTGGCCGGTTTCTTTGTCTTCCCATGAATCGAGTTGCAGACGGCCTTCAATCATGACAGGACGACCCTTGGCAAGGCATTGACCGGCAACCTCGGCTTGCTTTCCGAAGAGAGTCACATCAACGAAGGTTGTCTCTTCCTTTTGCTGATTGGCTGTTTTGTCAAACCATTTTCGTCCAATGGCCATGCCAAGTTCGGCAACGGCTGTTCCTCCGGCTGTGTGTTTGATTTGCGGATCACGGGTCAGGTTTCCGACCAAGATCACTTTGTTAAACGATGCCATGTTGTCCTTTCAGGCTCGGTGTCTTTTCATCACCGGAGGATGATTGTTGTTAAGGAACTGCTCCAATGAGTTCAGGATCGAAAGATGATCATGAAACTGGTCCCACCCAGTAGCAAAGCATCCTTGAACCCTCCATTTCCAATTATTTTCCATGATTTGATATTGGAATGTTGCCGA
>Ga0181348_1001147_pt1 | contig 11639 bp, 15 predicted proteins | sample Su13VDMM110DN_FD_130092 | JGI IMG/M metagenome (GOLD analysis project Ga0181348, IMG submission 130092) | Freshwater viral communities from Lake Michigan, USA - Su13.VD.MM110.D.N | ecosystem: Environmental > Aquatic > Freshwater > Lake | place: USA: Michigan | collected 2013-07-16
AACCTTGCTTGCTTCTAATAAGTCTATTGCTGAATCGAATCCAGAACAGGCCCAAATTTTCAAAGATCTTCTATATTATATAATAGTTCCTATAAATAACTATGTGAATAACGACAATAAATTACTGGTGGAAGCGTATTATAATATTTTTGAAAAGAAAAAAGAATTTACTCCGCAAGAGTCTTTTGAAATGTTTTTAACAAAAAGAGCTGCTGGAGCTATAAAGCTTGCAAAGAGCACTAAAGCTAAAGGCGGGTATAGTAGTTTAACAGCTATTCATTATCAAGGTAAAGCTAAACCATATGCACACTCTAAAAAAATAAGTAAAGATGAAGATAGAAATGATATCTATAAAGAAAAGGCAAAAGAAGTTTACGAAAAACTAAAAGACTTAGATAGTCTTTCACAGAAAGAATTTCAAACCCTTATGGGTGAATTAGAAGTGTGGGGTGAAGTATATATTCGTTCTACTAAACCAGATAGTTCTAAGTTATAAATTTGGTGGGAGGTGAGGGTACTGACCCCTCTTCTGGAATTTAAAAGACTCCAGCATCACCTTAATGCTTACCTCCCGTGGACCGCATCGGGCTCGAACCGATCACCCCCTGCTTGCAAAGCAGGTGCTCTACCAAATGAGCTAGCAGCCCGTAAATATAAAAAAACGCGACCCTTAAAGGATTCGAACCTTTATCTTTTTAATAAAAAATTAAAAATATCCTAGACCGGGCTTAGACGAAAGGGTCGTAATTGGTAGCCCCACCGGGAATCGAACCCGGAGCTCCTGAGTGAAAATCAGGCATTTTAACCGTTGAACTATAGGGCCAAAAATTAAATTAAACTTTTTACAACGTTTATAGATAATTCAAAAGCTACGTTAGCTTCATCGGCTAAATTTACAGTTGATAATTCTCTAATTTTTTGTCTTAACTTTGGTAGATTGTCACCAAAATCGTACCAACGCCCTTCACCAGGTGATATGGATTTTAACATTTGACCACCAAACATATCACCAGCATATCTTACATAAACATGAGCCATTATTTTATCTCTATCTGTTAATGAAACAATGTAATTATAATATGTTAACGTAGCATATGAAATGCCAGACACGACGCCTAACTTCTCATTCATTTCTGCTAAATCTTTTCTCATATTTGGTAATCTTGCAATTCCTGGCAATTCAGCTAAAATACCTGCTTTTTCTGCAGCTGGCTCAAGAGCACCGTAAATTAAAACCATCTGAGTAAGATAGTCTTGATATTCTTTTTCTGTAATAGCTTTAGCTTGATAAAGCCTCATAAAAGGGGTGCGTTCTGCTAAGTCATGATTTTTTGATGTTAAGTCTCTTAATGTCATAGTATATATGATAAATTATTTTTACAAATAATCAACTAGTATTACAATTAACGAGATGAAAACCCGTTGTACTAACCGTTATACGATAGCGGCATTACTTAAAAGAGAACTTAAACAGATACTGTCCCCTTTTTGTACTGTTCTACAAATACTTGGTCTATCTTCATAAATAGAACAATTATTATTATTATCTAGACATATACATCTACCATTTTCTGTTTGTTTCATTGCAAAACGTTCAATGTCGCCATTTTGCAAAAACTTTTCAGGAATATTAATCGCATCTAATAAATTAACCTCCACCCATTTTAAATCATTTTTATTTATACAACAAGCACCGCAACCTTTACAAACAGCTGGTAATATCATAAATTGGAAAAGGTATAAATTATAATCAACAGATCAAACCAACTTTACTGTCGGGACCATGACCTGGAGGATTTTCTCCAACCCAACGTTCATCAACTGGCTCTGAAGCTTTTTGATATCGACTGTCACTAGAGAGTCTCAAACTATCAGGTACTTGATTATCTAAAGCTGCATGAACTGTTAACATATTAAATGTTAATAAGTCTCCAGCTTTATAATCTGCCACTAACCACTTATGACCAAATTTGTTGCGCATGGCAGGTGGGTTATGTGACAATGTACCAGAAAATACCCACTCACCATTCTCCACCTTAGCAAGGTCTTCTTTTTTATTATTGCAATATACATCAACGTCTCGATATGCATATTTTTTTAAAATATCTAATCGTTTATGCGATTTTTCTAAAACCATTAAACCTCCTAATTCATATGGAACATCTCCGTAAGGTATCCAGCATGTCATTTGATTATGAGTGCCTCTACCCATATACGGCAAGTCGCAATGTGGGTTTGTACCTTTACCTGGACCTATTGCTCTTAACCAAGTGTAGTCATAAGGACGTACTTCTTCTCCAAAAATTAATTTATAAAAATCCATTATCTTACCTGTATAGAGAAGCTTTTGCAAGGGTTCGCATTCTTTAGCAATTTCTGGATTAAATCCTGGCCCGTTGATCTTCTCCAATAAAGCGGAACGTACATTTAATACTTCTTCTCTTTCAAAGAAACCTTTAATATAAAGATACCCTGAATCATTATACCTTCTACGTAACTCAATATTATTTGTAATTATATCAGATGAATCTCTCATCTCACCAATCTTATCATAACTCATATCGAGATCATGACCATAAGAAACCATTTGAGGTAATTCAGGTTTAGGTTGAGGATAAGCTGAATTTGTATAGATGTTTATCGGCATATAATATATATTACAATAATTATTTTATTCAATATTACCTGGTAAAAGAAAACCCGATCTAGATTTAACTAAATCGGGCGTGTATTGCTACTTTGTATAGCTTAGCTGCGGCCTATTATAATCACTATATGTGAGGCTAATAAGACCGGCAACTGCACTATACGATATCATCAATGCGATAATAATCATATGTTGCATTATCCTTCTTGTTAGAACCGCCACCCTGAGGTTTTGGTTGTTGAACCATTATTTATTGGAAACTTTGTAAAATTCCATAGAAATAGGTTTAAATGGCGGAAAAGAAAGGATTCGAACCTCCGGTAGATTTACACCTACTTCGCATTTCAAGTGCGACGCCTTAGACCAACTCAGCCACTTTTCCGTAAATTTTGCGGTAATAAGATTGTGCTGACCGACGGTAATCTGCGAAGATTACAACGCACTTGTTATTTGTTTAAATGAGGCGCTACCTCAATTACAGCTTTTATTACCGCTGGTCTTCTCGGTAATGAGTTAGACCAAAATGGAGCCCTCGGACAGATTCGAACTGACGACATCATGCTTACAAAGCAAGCGCTCTACCGACTGAGCTACAAGGGCGAAATAAACCCAGCAAATATTTAAAGACGTCTGGGACCGTCTATAAAGAACTTATTAATTTTACCCCTCTCAGCTTTCTTGCTGGTTTGGATACCCGTTGTCGGTCGTTTGGACTAGTTATGGCACCAGTCTTGCATCTGCTTACTTACTTAATACAATTATATGGCTGTTCCATTGTTATGGATAAATGGTAACCATTCATCTCGTATAGGTATACCATCTGGGACAAAACTTAAAGTATAAACTCTTTTTGATTTAACTTCTTTACCGTTAATATCATGGTATGGATGGATATCATCTTTTGTATTGTTACATTTTTTACAAGCGAGTACTAAATTAAAATCATCATTTGTACCGCCTTTAGATTTTGGTATAGCATGGTCTCTTGTCGCCGCGGTAAATGGTATTTTTTGCAAACAATATTGACATACTCCTTTATATATTTTATATAAAGTTCTGGTGCTTACATTGTAAGTACCTCGTCTATGGTGACCCCAATGGTAAGTGCATACGATAATGGTTGGTATAGCCCAGGCTCTTTCTTGACCTGTAGCGTGATTTGGCGCGCTTCTCAAACAAGGGTGATCTGGGTATAACCCAACTTCATTATTATACCATCTTAAACTACTATTACCATACGTGTCTAATTCGGTACCTGACCAAGTAACTACATTACCTTCAGAATCCATACCTTTGACTCTACCAGTCATAAGATGTCTAATTGCTGCTCTTGCAGTGCATACAGCAAATGCTTGGTAATTTCTATTGAGTAGTAAGCTAGTTTTAGTTTCAGGTAGTACTATATTCATAGAGAGGAAAAACCTAGGCAACTATGTTGCCTAGGTTTGTACTTATTAAGCAACTGTAATTTCAGAATTGCGAAGAGCCGAAATAAAATTACGGCTATCAACGCGAACCCAACCAGCAGCATGCTGATTTACTTTGTTAAGCATACGAGTACCATTACCGATAACTGTAAAGTTACCACTACGATCACGCTCAAGAGTGAGGGTGAAAGTCTTTGGGCGGACATCACGGTTAGCAAGGTATTCATTCCACTGTTCGTTATTGTTTTTCATATACTCTATAATAATAATATATGATTCCCGTTAGTCAACTGCACTTTTTTAATATTTTTATATTATTTAGTTTGGGCTCTATAAATGCCGTCCCAGTCAGCAGGCAGTGACATTTTTTTCATTTTTTCACATCTTTCAACCCACAATTCATAATAATGGTCCATCTTACAATTAAACTTACCTTTAAGGGAATTACAAACGGTAATTGCTTCGTTAAATTTTTGTTCACTGTATAATTGCAACATAGTTGCATGCAACTTTAAATCTTGCTCAGGAATTATATTATTATTGCGATCACAGAGAGGGGTGTATATGTGTAACCCTACTGTCTTACCTTTAACTGCAATATGGTCTAGTTCTAATGTGTAATAGCTATCTTTTACCTTATCGTTTGTATTGGGTCCAATTATTAATAACACACCATACGATTTAGTCTGTCCCTCTAATCTAGCTGCAGTGCTCACTGAATCTCCTAATACGTCGTACCCGAACTTACTCTTCGCACCTATATTACCTATTAATGTTTCACCAGTATTAACACCTGCACCCATACCAACAGGTGGTCGACCTTTACTAGTTAATTCCACATTAAATTCTTCAATTGCTTGTATCATTTCAAGAGCAGTTTTAACTGCTACTTTTGCATGGTTTGTATCTTCAATAGGAGCTCCGTGTACATGCAAGCTTGCATCACCTATAAATTTTATTAACGTCCCGTCGTTCTTAAGAACTGGTATAGATAAGGCAGTCATATAATCGTTCATAATTTGTGTCAATCCTTGCACATCATCACCAAAACTTTCCCCTAATGTAGTGAACCCTCTCAAATCAGTCATAACAATAGATAACTCACGTTTTTCACCTCCTAGTTTAATTAAACTTGGATCTTTTTGTAATTTTTCAACTATAGTTGGATTTACATAACTTGCAAATTGTTTTTTTATTTGAGCTTTAAGTTTAAATTCTGTTACGAATCTCATAAACAACGCTCCGGACCAGCAAATAAATAACGCAACAGTTGCGTAAGTAAAGTCTGCTAGTAAATTATACTTTGTAAATAAATTTATACCTATTATGTATGGGGTTGAAATTATTAAAAGGAAAACAACTATACTTGGAATGTAAGAGAGAAAAATTATCGAGATAATTAGTAAAAGAGAAAGTAAGATAGTAAATAATATCTCATATAAATCAAACTCTGAAGGTCTTTCTATTCTGTCGTTGTTGGCAAGCATTTGCAATGCTTGTGCATTTAATTCGTGCCCAAAAGTCGTGTTGATGGGCGATGCAACAGTATTAGCAAGACCTTCAGCAGTTATTGATATGAATACAATCTTACCTTTAATACTAGACCAGTCTTTATCACTATATGAGATGGTAGGGAATTTATATTTAAAGTTAATCCATACTCTACCGTTTGCATCAGTTTTTATAGGAGACGATCCTTTAACTCTTACTGCACTTACACCAGCTTCATTTAATTTTGCTTGGTAACTTAATTCATTATTAATTATGCGTAAAACTTCTAATGGGATGGTCGGGTAAATTTCTTTATTGATAGATATTACTAGCGGTAACCTTCTTACTACCCCGTCCAATTCAGGTGCTGTTAAAATCATACCCACGCCAGCTGCTGATTCGCCAATTTCTTTAAAAGGACCTATAGCTGCCGGGTAATTATATAACCAATTATCTATACCATCTCCTATAACAGCTACGCCTCTAGGTACAGGCACTCCTTTGCCTTTAATAGCTGCTGATTGCCCTACTATAACTGGATATTTTTTTAAAGTAGTTATAAATATATCATCTTGACCTAATCTGTCTTTTTCAGAAAAAAGTATAGGCAATACAACAACCATAGCTTCATTTTCAAATGCTTTTTCAATCCCCATTGCCAGAACATCTCTACTCCAAGGCCATTGACCATTCTGTTCTAAAGTTTGCTCATCAATTTCAATTATTTGTATATTATCACTTATTACCTTGGGTTGGGTACGTTGATAATAGTCTAATCCTTTTAATCTCAAAGTTTCAATAGGAAACGGGTCATATACTCTTAGCATAGTAAATGCTATCAATAATATAATCCCTACAAAAGCTGTTTTTAATTTATGCGTCATTTAGCTGGTGTTTGAATTATATTTATCTTTAACTTTTCGCCAAACCCAAAAAGTATTGTTTGAGTGTCTGTAATATCTTTCACAGTCAATGTTAAAGAGGTATTGGCTTTAGTTGTATAACTTATAATATTATTATTTCTTTCTCTAAAATAAGTTGCTGTTACACCGTTTGATACAAATCCAGAACTATCTATAGGCACCCATGTAATAGGTGGCAATGCTGTTGTATCCATTGCACTTATTACTGCTTTTAGTACTTCAGGATTTAAAGCATTTATATCTAATACAGTTACAGGTTCTTCTTTAATATCTGCACCTACCGGCACAGCTGCAGCTTCTACTTGAGCTACTTGAGTAGGTGTATCAACTGTTTTAACCTTTTTATTAGATTTACTATCATCTGCATTATTATCATTAGCTGACTGTTTATCGTTATTCTTTTTTCCATCTTTAGTTTGAGTTACTGCTTTAGGCGATTCAACTACAAGCATATTATTTATTTTGCTTTCGTCTTGAAACTCTAATACAACGGGTCGGGTTGGTGAAGTTTGCATAGATGATATAAATGTTGCTTGATAAGCTTTATCTAGAACGACAGTACCGCCAAAATTACTCACCTCAATGGAACCCACAACTGGTAATATCCCAGCAGATAAAGGCTTTGACGGTAACAAAACAATTAAACTTTTACCGTCTTCAGACACGGTCATGGAAAAATCTGTACCTCTTACAGATATTTTTGCTGTCGGGGTTGTAACTTTAATATTTTCTCTACTATTTTTAGCTATTATACCAGAAGCATATCTTACAGTGCCGAATGCTGCTTTAATAGATAACTTTCCTTTACCACTTGCCGGGTCATATACAAAATCATCGATAACTAGTTTTGAGTACTCAGTTATTTGAACCCTTGTGTTGTCTTCAAAAGTTATACCAGCTCGAGAGCGTAACGTTTCAATAATATCGTTCATCTCGATATCAGATTCTATTTTACCAATTATTTTACTAGTTTCCCTTGAGATCTGGGTAGGTCCAGTCATTTCTGTTAACTTACCAATTGCACCATAGGCATAGGTACATAAAAAAGCCGCTATAATAACTATAACGGCTTTATACATATTAAGGCCCTGCAGGTACCGCTGCTGCAGTGGTTTGCTGTACTGAAACTGTATTACTTGAACCAGTTAAGTTAATAACTGCTGTCTGTTTTTCTATACCCGCTTGAAGTATATCAAGGGTGTTAGTACTGCCAGTAATAGTAACAGTCTGTTCATGTCCAGTGCCCGCTGATTGTCCAGAAGGATTACCAACTTGTTTAGATGTAACTGTATTGGTGCTCCCTAAAATGTTATAATTAAGTGTGTTATACTTTCCATCATCAATACCGAACTTAAGAAGATTAGTGTTACCTGTAACTATGAAGTCTATATTTGAACTTATAGCATTAGATTTAACTGTGCTTCCAGTAATTCCGGTTTTGTTGAGTAAAAAATTATTAGAATTGCCAGTGAAGGCTAGATCTATATTATTTGATGCACCGGTCATATACATTTTAGATATATTGCTATCGCCGGTAGTTAAACTAAGTAAAGTTAAGTTGTTACCAATAAACGAGAAATCACTCTCGTTACTGTTACCAACTTGTCTTAATTCGAAGTCTACATTTTCAGAAGTAATTTCACTCGGCGTGCCTGATGATCCGATTTTATTAGACGTACCAGTTTGCACCAATGTGGTGGTGCCGGCGGAACTAATTTGATTTACGTATAGTATATTTTGGCTGTAGCATGTAATATTTAACAGGGACAATATCAATGCTAGAAGTGATGTTTTCATAGCAAATATATTTAATGAAAAAACTTTTCTTTTACTGCTTAAAACTCCATAAACCTATTCTTGCACCCTCATCTATTATTTCAATTACTGCCTGATCAATAGCGCTTCGTACAGCAATAGAATTCGGCTCATTAGCTGTTATACCAATTTCAGATTCTGCCGGGGTAACACCATGCTCGTAAAATTTAAATAAATTACCACTCATTGCCACGCTTGTAATAGTTTTAGTTACAGCAGTGCTTAATATTACTTCTCCAGTTTGAACACTAATAAATCTTAATGAAACAGTTACAACATCTTTCCGGTACTGAGTACTACCAGATATACCTAATAAACTTGCACCGGCACCGCCAGTAAAAATATTTGTATCGTAACCAATTATACCTCCGTCTGCTAATATACCTGCAAATAAAAGAGGGCTTAATTTTTCTGCATCTCTTCCCTGAAATGTCTCTCTTGTTTGTGATATTAATTGTCTTTCTTTAATAATATTATCTAAAGCTGTCCTGTCTAAAACTTTAAACCAAGTATTATTACCAGCTAATTTTAATGCATCTATTAACCAACTTTCAGCTCCTTGTGTAACTGCAGATGAAAACGTTGCATATGTGTCGACACTTTTTCTCTGACCAGTTTTATCAGCAAACCCATAAACAGCTACCATCATTATAGGTGCATTTACTGGCTTTATACTCAATAACTGTTTTTCAAGTGGTGATAATTGTAATTTTGGAGATTCTATTATACCCGGGGTAGGCCCTACAGATGCACATCCGTAAAATAATAGCATACTACAAAGTATAATAATTTGTTTCATTAGCCTGAGCCTGGTGCAAGAGTACCGACTGGCACTGTAATTGTTGTCATGTTACTAGTAGCTGGGTCTATAATAGTAAGAGTAACAAACTCGCCTTCTCGTGTCCAAGTAACAGTTGCTCCTCCTTGTAAATTAATTATGCCGAACGTTGCGCCACCAGCATCAAATATACTTTCCGTAACTTGCGAAGCTAATTGTGAATATATCCGAGCTTGTAAGTTATTAATAAAATTATTAAGAGGCGTGTTTTGCGCAGCAGATTTAACAGCTTCTATCTCTGATTTAGCAATATCTTTTAATGTTTGTTTACGGGTACGTGCTAAATTTTCCATCGTAAGCATATGAGAAGAAAACCCGATACCGTTAAATGTAGGGCTTTTAAAGGTCTGAACCATATCATTTGCATATAATTGCTGATATGTTAGGATTACTAGTAAAAACAATATTTTCATAAACTTATTTATTGCTTATTCGAAGTTATAAATAATAATATGCCATACAATAGTAGCTTTATTGCAAACCCTGCAACCTTAGAATCAAGAAAATTTATACAAATAGGAGATACAACACGTTTTCCGATCTTGTCAGTAATGACGACTAGTTATGATGAAAGCTACCCAGCTAATACTAGCACATTAGGAAGTGCTGTTACGGCTTTAAACACCTACAATAGTTACGCTATTTTAACTAAAGATGTAGGAGGGAGCACATTGTGGGATACCACATCAGCTGCAGTTACCACTGCTTGGGGGGCATTTCCATCAAATACAGCATCCTCAATTCAATTAAGAAATGATTCCGGAGCAACTATATTTATCAGAAGAGCTGGCACGACTAACTACGGCGGGGTACCTATTGTAACAGGTACATCTTTAACCGTTACTTTGACAGCTAACACGTCTGAAGTAGAAGCAAGAGCAGGTAGTTCAGTGACGTTAAACGGAATTTTATTCGGGTAATAAATTGGTGGGGCGGAAGGGATTCGAACCCCTAACCAAAGCATTATGAGTGCTCTGCTCTAACCGTTGAGCTACCACCCCTAAAAGTTACATTTCGTAAATCTTCTGACTTATGTAAATGATTTCTAATTCAAAATCTTTTTTAGTATTGCAATTTACTTTTGATGTGTAAATGCTCTGCACATTATTACCGTCAATCACTACATCCGGCAGAGACTTATCAAACACGTTGATGAATCCGTTTATATCGTATACATATGTATACCCAGATACGATAGCTGAGTATTTTATTAAATCTGCTTTCATTAATCAAAAATAAGCTGATCGTCATCGGCATGCCGATGTTCTATAGTTTGCATAATTTTTTTATGGTTTAAATTTTGTAAAACATCTAGTAACATTTCAACTACTTCAACGTCAATCGTTTTCTTATCGCGTATAATATGTTTAGTTGAAATAATAATTTTATCTATATATTCTATATCCATATATTAATTTAACCTCAGTATTTGCGTATACCAGATCTATGGCCCGGTAAAGCCATATATTGTTTTGCATTTTGAAAACTATTATTAGTTAGTACTTGGCAGTTACCGCCAGTTTTATGATCCCATACCATAACTCCGAAACGATTTATTTCAGTCTCTCTCGGAACGTAATTAGGGTCTGGAAGGATACCTAATTCAATAAGTCTTGTCGTTGCATCTTTAACCATAATTAATTATAATTTATTTCCTTTATAAACACTAATAGGCATAACATTCTTTTTTTGTCTATTCAAACGTTCATACATACGAATAACCTTTGAGAGCAATTGTTTCTCATAAGCTCTTGCATCTATCTCTACTGGCGATGCCATATACGTATCGTTAGTTGATTCGTCATACGTTTTTTTACTAAATGGAATTTTATAAACATTGTCTTGAATAAAATGTCTAAACTCGTGGAGTAATGAACTATGAAACTGTCTTTCTGATTGATCATGGCTTGAAATATTAAGCCTTGCATTATACTTCCAACCATTTAGTCTCCAGTAATAAAAAGAAAACTGACCCCGGGCATGCCGCAATTGAATTTCAAAGTTCTTTCTTCTCTTACTAGTACAACTGCTATCATATAATAATGAGTAAACGAGAGATAAAATATAAAAATCTATACCTGGAAAATTAGTTCTAAGTTTTTTATCTGGTTTGAAAGTTATCATATTAAAGTGGTGCCTGAGGCCGGGGTCGAACCGGCAAGCCTTTACAGGCGACAGATTTTAAGTCTGTAATGTTTACCAATTTCATCACTCAGGCATTAATAAAAGATTTATTAACCTCTACATTATTTACAACATCTACTTTAGATACTTTGTAGATAGCATCGTCCCCTCTACCATACTTAATAATTTTATCCATATCACACATTTCTTTAAGAAGAAGATATGCTTGAGAAGACGTAAGCTTAAGCTCATTCATAATACGTTTCTTCGTAATAAATGGAGGTTCGTTCATAATAAGAACTGCCTCTATATTCTGTCGTTGACGTTGAGCTTTACTAAAAGCTTTATCAACATTAATACGACGTCCAGTAAAT
>Ga0181348_1001148_pt1 | contig 11638 bp, 12 predicted proteins | sample Su13VDMM110DN_FD_130092 | JGI IMG/M metagenome (GOLD analysis project Ga0181348, IMG submission 130092) | Freshwater viral communities from Lake Michigan, USA - Su13.VD.MM110.D.N | ecosystem: Environmental > Aquatic > Freshwater > Lake | place: USA: Michigan | collected 2013-07-16
CTTCTAACCTCGTGAAGAAGTATAAGTCAAAGTATTGTAAGGATGATAAGAATCCCTTCCATGCATACCGCATTGGTGCAGAGAGGGTTGTTGTAAAGAAGTCCGATAAGCGATTCATTGCCATTGATCGTGCATTGGCTGCTGCTGCAGAGGCACAACACGAGGGTGGTACCTTACGTGAGTTGGTAGAGCATCTATTGGAGTCATATGTATCCGAGGGTGCGGTGATGCATACCAATCGTCGTGAAGAGCTTGAGCAATTGGCTTAATGCCTGTACAATGTACGGTATGATGACAACCATGACTGAATATAAAACGATACCAACGCAATTTAAGAAGAAGGGCTTTACCTATACCCAATTAAAGAGAGAGGGTAAGAGGGCCATCTTCCAACAGACAAGAGCAGATAGTGCTTTGAATAACTATGAGGTAGTTAAGATAGGTAGACATAATGGGTATGTGATGGGTGGCATGAGCATTGCACCAGCAGAGACCTATCCAGGCTCTTCGTTGTGGGGCATTACTGCTTGGACATGCACATCCATTGATGAGGCATTGAAGCGGTACGATACATTGCCTAGCTGATTGCAGGGCGCATAGCTCAGCGGTTAGAGCAGAGCACTCATAATGCTTTGGTCCTAGGTTCAAATCCTAGTGCGCCCAGAGCATTGACGATACACAGATAGACATATACAATAGGACACATACATGAATGATACAATCGTTAAGACATTAACAGCTGCTGAGTATTTCTTAACCAGAAAGAAACACATGGAGCGTTACATTGAAGGTGAACATGCATGGTATGGTGCAGTAGATAGTACAAGAGAGTTTACTTATGCAAATGATCCACGCCCTTGGTATTTGCACAACAGTGTTGTTTTAAAACAGCAGTCGTTTCAGAACCCTGCAGGGGTTTAAAAACACTGTGCATTCTATAAAATCCCGTTAATACACAACAAGCACGGGAATTTGCATATACAGTGAGTTTGGGGTCATGTTTCTATAGGTGCATGCTAAAATTTTTTGCAAAATTTTTGTGAATTCCTATAAGGGCTTGCCTCTGTTAGCGTGCCCCATATAATATACACATGGCAAACATAATCAGACATGCAAATAATAGCGGCAACAAGATGTTGGCTCGTCAGTTTCGCGAGGCTACCATTCGTCCCATCAAAAGCATAGGAGCACGGCACAAGCCTGCATACCGTGCGCAACGCAGCGATTCAGGCAAGAAACGCACATGAAACCCCGCATCATTACTGTTGCAACAGTGTTACTAGCTTTTAACATATGGTCTTACTATAGAATAGATACAAGCAAATCTCACATGCCTTACTCTCATACTGTTGTTACTCATACCAATAACATTGCAATGCATAGCAATACCCATGCATTAATGCATAGTAATACTGTGCATGATGGTGATAATCATCCCCATTTATGCGACGAAGAACCCTATTACTTTGGCATCACCACCGGACACCATTGGCGGAGTCGGTAATACAGTAGCTACTGCAGTTACTGTAAAAAATTTGCAGGCCGAGCCGGCCGCACACATGTTGGCAGGAATTTTAGTTGCCATTGCTCCAGGCACCAGTAAATAGTTGCATGAAATTAGTCATTGAAACTGTCATTAAAACTGTGGATCACAAAGAACTTGAAGCTTTTTCCACGCTCATTGATTCTGCTGACATTCAGAAAATCATCAACAAGCAAGGTGTTGCAGCTGCCAACCAAGCCATTGAGAAATTTTCCAATACCTATCACAAGCAGTTCAACAAGAAGCTTTCTGCCTCTCTGAACAAGCTATAACATATTGTAGTTTTTTGCCATAAATAATATTATGGCCACACGCAAGGGCAAGAAGACATCATGTCTGTCCAAGACAGAATGTGAAACCATACTGTTCAAATTGGATGCACACAAGACCAGCAAATACTATGCAGATGTGCTCAAGCAGTTGCACAAGTTAAATTCAAAACACATCAAATAAATTCAAATGACTGCTGGTTATGCCAGCCATTTGTTGTGCAGATACAAATAAGCATAATGCATTTCTTGTGGTGTTAACAGTCTATCATAAGCCACAAATTCTCCTATGACACCATTGTGGTAGTAAGGAGAGGATTTAATGAATCTGCGCCCTATGCCAGCTTTGGCGGCATCTGTGGGGCTCACAGTGCCTGCAGTTTGAAATGCAGGATCATAGCCAGCTGTGACACCATTGAAGAATATGGACACAGTGCCGGCCGGTGGCTGTGTGTTGTTGTATATGCCCACATAATCAATTGCAGCAGCAAATACACCAGGTGACAATGTATTCACAACAGTGGCTGTGTCCAATGTTGCAGGTGCACCACCATCTTGCTCATCACTATCAAGTCTTCTGCCACCTGCAGAGAAATAATAGCCCCGGTCATCAATGCCAGGTGCTATGTTGCCGGGGTTGGACATGAACTTGATTCTGGAACTGGTTTCATTGATGGGTATTGCATTGGCAAAAATAGCTTCTGCTCGAGGAGAAGGTGTTGCAGGTGTATTGCCAAACTGTGTCAATGCAAACAACGTGACACCAGCTGCAGCATTTGTAAAAGTAAGAGCATTGGCATTGCCGGTGAGTGCTGTAGAATTTGCAGAATTAAATTTGATGTAGTTCATGCCGCGGTAGCTGCTCAGAACAGGCCTCTCACTGCTATAATCCTGTGTGAAATGTCTGTTGTTGGAACTTCTGTCAAGCCATGTATGCACAGCTGTGTTGGGTGTGCAGGGATTGCCTGATGCATCCAGCACAGATTCAGATGCACTTGAATCAAGCCATATGGCAGGACCTCCTGGAAGTGTAGGAATTATCTCGCTATCCACGTTCACTTGCCATGTTGTGTTTACAAGAGGAGCCACAACACACAGAGTCACATACCACGTGCCTGAATGATTCACAGTGAATGTTCCAGTTGAGCCACCAACTACTGGTGGGTACCCCAAGGCTGCTAATTGTGCATTGTAAGCAGGGTTGCCTCTGAACCCAGTATCATGCAATATGTCACCCAGATTGTCGCTGCCTGGTCCCAAGGACCATATTATGAAGCGATCTGGTATATCATAAGTATCAAATGAAATTGTTACTAATGCAGATAGAGCTGTGCCAATATTTATTGGTATGCTGTATATGCCAGGCTGTTCACCAATGAGGGTTATGGGTTGAAAGGGTTCGTATGGTGTTGGTGTTAGGGTAACAGTAGGTGTTACAGTAACAGTAATTGTTGGTGTCACAGTTGGTGTCAAGGTAATGGTTGGTGTCACAGTTGCAGTAGGTGTTGGAGTTATTGGATAAGAGATTTTATCCAAAGCAAAAATCCAAGAACTATATTCCAGCGGTGAAATTACACATAGTTTCACGAAAGTAGTAGCAGTGTTTGGTTTGTAGAATTGAAATGAAGATGTTGGTGCGTTAATTGTAACATCAGGATAACCAAGAGCGTTAAGAGCAGAATTGTAAGCAGAGCTTCCCAGGAAGCCTGTATCAAATATAATTGTTTCGTCATCCTGTATACCTATATATCTATCAGGTATATCAAAGGATAATAGTGTAACATCTACAAATGCTTGTAGAGTTGTTTGTGTGTCAATAAGATAGCTACGTATGCCAGTGGAACCCAGAATTTGTGATGCAGGTGGATAGGTTATAATTTGTGGCAAAGTTGTTGTAGGTGTTACTGTTGGTGTAACTGTTGGCGTTACAGTAACAGTAGGTGTTACAGTTGGTGTAGGCGTTAGTGTTGTAGTTGACGTCACAGTAGGTGTTGGTGTTTCAGTAATGGTAGGTGTCACAGTTGGTGTCACAGTTGGTGTCACAGTTGGTGTCACCGTTGGTGTCACAGTAATTGTTGGTGTTACAGTTGGTGTTGGTGTTACAGTTGGTGTTGGTGTTACAGTGATTGTTGGCGTTACAGTGATTGTTGGCGTTACAGTGATTGTTGGCGTTACAGTGATTGTTGGAGTGACAGTAATTGTTGGCGTTACTGTAGGCGTTACCGTTGGTGTAACCGTTGGCGTCACAGTAGGTGTTGGTGTTAGAGTAGCAGTTGGTGTCACAGTAATTGTTGGCGTGATGGAAATGGTTGGTGTTACAGTTGGTGTAACAGAAGGTGTAACAGAAATAGTAGGTGTAGGTGTAGCTGTAATCAAATTAATATTTGCTGCATCATACCCACCCCTGTCTTTTATAACAATATTGAGCTCTGCGTCTGCAGTAAATGGCGGCAATATAAGAGAAAGTTTATTGTCACTATAAATTTCATAATTTGTAAATTCATATCCAGAGAATGAAGGGAACAATAAAGAAAGGCTGGGTGTATTTGTAAAATCTGAAATTTGTACAAAACTGCTAAGGTAGTTACTCAGAACTACACCACTTGAAATTTTATCAAAAAATGATCCACTTAAATAAACACCATTTGTAAAATAAAATCTGTAGCCTAATAATGTGAGATCCACCTCCGTGCCAAGAGGTAGTGTATACGCATTCAATGTTGTGTTGGTGTAATATACATTTGTTATGAAAAGCGGTGCACCTGATAAAAACACAGGCGCTTCATTATTTGAGGTAAGGGGTGCAAAATCTACAGTAAGTGTTGTGAGGTTGTTGAAGAACGTTGGATTTACTGAAACATTTGTTACTGGTATGGGTGCACCCGATATCCGTATAGTTTCAGTATTACTATTATTAGTAGTAATAATTTTATAAGTAGAACTACGCTTCACGTGTTATTATTTAACGAAAAAAACAATTATAATCTAATAAGAATGCTTGTTTAGCTGTATGTCTTGAGTATTAAGTCAACAGCGCTAGAAGCAATTGGCATATCTTGTATTTCACTATAATCACCATAGGGATCATTATGATCTGCTTTGGTAGTGTTAATAGTATTTTTTGAACACGTTTCAAGTAGTAAATTTAACAACAATTTAGATGTTGTATTTGTTTTTGATCTTTCGAATAAATCTTTAACATTCTCCACATTAAACTTGCCCTTTAAAGTTATTACTGGGCTAACATATTTTAAGAATATTTCTATTGGCAAAAAAGCAAGTGTAGTTTCAGCGCAGTCTTTTATTACTCTTGCTGCACCTTGCTTTATAATAGTAATACCGGTTTCAGGGTTTGTAAAAGCTTTTTGTGCTGGCCCATATAATTTTGCTTTAGGCTCCAACGAATTTTCAAGTATGATAGTTTCAATATTTGTCATTCTTTGTCTAAATACTTATAGGGTGAATCTCATCATTAATGCAGATTTATCAAACCCACCGACAAGCAAGCTATCTTTTCGGGAACTAACTTTTTATGCACACGAGTTTTGCAATTATTCAGTTATTCTGGAAACAGATAACAACAAAGACATCTATTATAAGTACCTCAAAGGTTGGCCAATGGAATTCATTGAGGATATTTTACCAGTAGGGGATGAAGATGGTTTGCGTATTGATATTGAATCAAATTACGCCCCCACAGTTCTTGCAGACAGGATTACATCAAATAACCTTGTCTACTTATTAAAGTGTATAGGTTTTAGGCTTTTTTAGCTTTGCGTGCATTACGGACTTCCGTAATGTTTTTACGCTCTGCTTTGCAGACGTCTGCAATGGCCTTGAGGCCTTTGCGAAGTCTTGAGGAAGCAGCATTCTGCTCCTTGACAAAGAACTTTTCGCAATCTGTGGTTAAAGCTGCGGCCAACTGGGTGATAGTTTCAATGAAGTTTGTTTGCATATGTTAATTTATACGGTTTTATTATATTTCAACTAAGTTTCTCCACACCAGGTATATTGCCCTTGTATTTTGGAAATTCTTTAAGTTTCTTTTTTTGCTTTTTGCTTTTAACTTTCTTTGCCATATACTGTTTGAAATTCACAAATATATTTATCAAATAAAAGAAAAATGCTTGAATATAATATAGAATCACTTAATATATGAATGTTGGTGGTTCGTGTAAGTGTTGTTTAAATTAACCCCTATGTGAAAGCATAGGGGTTTTTTTATGTTTTCTTTATAAATAATATAAATGCCCATCAAAAAATACGTTAGCCTTGAGTCTAAACTCAATGAGGTTTTGAAATCGTCCAATACAAGAGTGCTGTTTGTAAGGGAAGACGCTACTGTTTTAATTCAAAAAGATCAAGCAAAAAATGTAGACGAATTCAGAGTACCTGATGCTACTGCAGATAAATTAAAAAAAGAAATACGTGATTCCACATATGAAGGTCAAATACAGTCATTTCTTGCAAGTAAAAATTATACTGCAAAAGCCTTTCAAGGCAAAGGGTTCAATTTATTATTAGCAACAATTTTTGAAAGTAGTGATGAGGATCTCAAAAAATTTGTTGAATTTATCAATTCAAATAATGATCTAAAGTTTGCGCAACACTTTGCTGATAATGTCGCAACATTGGCCCGTAGCAAAGGATTACCAGACACATTAATAAACAATTTATCCAACTTGAACGAATTGAGAGATGCAGGTGGCAATAGCGTTGGTCCAGGCGAAATTTTATTTGCAATTGTGTTTAGTGATATTACAAACAGTGTTACTGGTGGTGACTTGCAGCATGGTAATAAGAAAGTTGAAGTGAAGAAGAACGGTGGGCACTTTGGACAGCAAGCGGGTCGTGGTGGAATGAAATTGCTTAAGACTATTTTTGTAGAGCCTTTTATACGTAACCCTGATAAACTAAAGCAAATTGATAGGAGTTTAAATATTAGATTGGGTGATATTTTACTTGCTAGCTATAAAGCTGTTGATAACAAGCAAGAGTTTGTTAATTTTGCAATTAAGACATTGAACAGCATTTATGCAAATAATGCACCATTGGCTGAGAAATACTTTAATGAAGAGTTGTTTCGTGCTGGTGATGCAAAGCAAATAGCTAACGCGCTATTAAAACTAAATACAGATGGTTATCTGAAAAGCGATTTTGTAATGTTCATTGATAAGAATTACAATTATGTTGTTTCTATAAAAGAAGATTTGATTAAACCAGGCGGGTATATTGATGCAGGCAAAGTTAAAACCATGGGTAACTTTACAATCAATGATTTGTATCCAAAGATTGGTATAAAATGATTACCTTTAAAAATTTTATTATTTTACAAGAAGGTGGAGCGGGTGGTCACATGGCTCATCCGTTTGATTTACCTTCTGTGAATAGAGGCAATGATCTATTAGCTTTTTTTAAAAGAGCTTTGATTAGTTTAAAGCAAAAAAGAGGCAGCGTAAAGTTTGATGGGCTCAATACAAGTATTAAATTAGTACGGACAGAAGAAGGTAAGTTTCGTTTTGCTTTAGACAGAGGAAGCAATAAAGAAATAGACATACAAGGTATTACAGTTGATAACATTGATCAAAGATTTGATCCATCTACAGGCGGGGGACAAAAAATGATTGAAGTTGGTAAATTCTTACTTCCTATTCTCGATAGTGCTATTGATTTAATAATGCCAGAATTAAAGAAATTAAAAATGGCATCCAACAGCAATAGATTTCTCAATACAGAGTATATTACTGGTACTACAAATGTTACACAGTATGATCGCAACATGATAGTGTTTCATGGTGTTAAAGAGTTTTATCTAGCTAAAAGTCCCAAACTAGCTCGCATAGGAAGAGTTTCACGTGAAACAGCATATGATGGTGCAGCGTTGGATGCAATGATTGCAAAACTTAAACCTGTGTTTCATCAGCATGGTTTTGAGGTTTTTGGTCCTACTCGGGTTGATCTTACACAAACAGCAGATTTTACTGAAGCTCTCAATCAACCTATCACAGTTGTATATGCAGCTAATAACAGCGTAACACAACCATTGTCTGCATGGCTTAAAAAAGCAGTAAACCCACGCAATGCGCAAATAATAAATATTGCAAATAAAAAAGTTCCAGCAATGACAAAGAGCAATTATTTGTATGTCATGGCAGGCAAACCTATTGATGCCATAGCAACAGACCCTATGTCACAAAAATTAATTGTTGATGGAGCAATTTTATACCATGCAACAAGGGTGCTTGGTAATAGTGTATTGCAAGGATTAGGTTCTTCTGCTGGTGAACTTACCAAGCATGAAGGTGTTGTTTTGAGAGATCCAAAAATATCTTCTAACCCGGTCAAGATAACTGGTGAGTTTATTGTCAAAGGCATGGAGAGCGCTTTTCGCAAATGACATCTTTTAAAAAATTTATTGAAGGTACAGCTAACTTAAACAACACAACTACTAAGCAAGTTAGTTACGGTTACACACCAAAAGAAGATGCACATAGTACAGGTAATATTGAAGCCAACATTGTTGGGATAGAATCAGAAGAAAACATTAAAAAGAAGAAAAAAGTAAAAGATTTAAAATCAAAAAAATAGGTATAAATACTTAAATGAACTCTTTGAATTTGCTGCTTGAAAAGACGGTAACAGTGCCCATGGTCCATAGCTTACAAGAAAAAAATATTTTATATGTGAACAAAATAGATAATCTCTTTATTCCAAATGTTGAAATGAGTAAGCCTTTACTTTCGATAACAGTTAATGGTGTAGAAAAAATATTTGAAAATTTCGGAACAGTGAGCCACCCTGCAATTAATCTTACTGTATCAAGCGGCAAGAAGGCAGTTGATATTGTTGTGCAAGTCAAGAAAGGTCATAGAAAATTGGAACTAAGTCGCAAGTCAATACATTTAGTTGATGAGAATTATAATGTACATGAAATTATTCATAAGAAAAAAGAAGTTAAAAAAACATTTTCACAAGATGAGATTAAAGTAGCATTAGGGTACTTTCCTTTTAAAGGTAGAAAACCAACAATTGGCATTATTGCAGAAAAAAATCTAGAAAATAGTGCAATAAGGAAAGTACCTGAAATAGTTAATCTTAAAATTAATCCTATTAAAATCAATCCAATTATTATTAATGATACTGATTCAAGTGATTACATTAAAGAAACATATGTTAATGTAAATGTTGAACCTGTGGACAAAAATAATTTCTTTGATCCTGCATATATCGTTAACGAAGCGCTTAATGCAAAGAAAACTGCAAGTTGGTACATACGCCCGTTGCTTGAAACGCCTAGAGATATTAATTTTGTTGAGATATTTAAAAAAGAACTCTTGCTTAAAGAATGCTTAAAAAATAGAATTGCCTTAAGAGTTGAGGCATTAAAGCAAATTTTTACAAACAAAAATCATGTCAGTATTTTTGTAGATACAAAAAATAATATTCTTGAAATTAAAAACAATAATGATAATCCTACATTATTTTTCTACAAAGGGCAGCTAGCAGGTTATCCTATTGTTGAAGGTAATAATGTAGTTATTGTAACTGAGCAATTTACTGATATTATAGTTGAAGGCAGAAAAGAAATTAATCTTGTAAAACAACTAATTAGCTCTGAGGATGGCACAGTTCTAGAAGAGGATATATTATCAACATATTTTTCATTGCCGCTTAAGTTTACACCTGTCGCACAAGAGATGTATTTTAGCGCTCCTTCTATTACTAAACGTTACAATTATACTGTAAATTCAAAAGAAAAAAATATTCGAATAGTTGATGTCATGACTGGTAGTGTTACTCGAATTGAATTAGTAGCAAATGAATCGTTTTCTTACGCGCCATTTTTTCAAGGTGATAATCTAATTGTAAATACAATAGAATTAAAAGATCATTCAGATGCTGCTCAAGTTGGTTATGTGTATAAAACGAGAAAGTATATTGGACCATCTTTTAAGGAAGTACAAGAAAACACCACTACTCGAGTTGAGCAGTATAATTATATTATTGAGGATGTAAAGAAGAGAGAAGAAGAACAACTAACACATCAACATGGTATTGGTATTGGGTCGGATAAAGTCTCGGGTGATTCTGATACTCATAATTTTAATGCATATCCAGTGTTGGCATTAATTAATGATAGTACAATGTACTTGAAGCTAATAGCGCCACCCCTAACAAGACCTATTACACGCATATTACCTGTGCAAGATGTAGCAGACGCAAATACACTTAATCCTCCGCATAACCCGTTCCAAATAACAGCAGCATAATTCTAGAGATATATACAATAGAAGAATAAATAAATTATATGGCATGGATTAATTTTACTGATTTTACAGACAATTCAGCTACATTTCCAAGTGATTATCTTGTTGGGTTTATTGGTGTACAAGAGCAGAAATACCCCGTTGTTGCATTGAAGAATGGATTAAGTGCTGGTTTGTTCACGGCTCAAAATCTTCTTATTACAGAAGATACCACAATTGTTGGTAACTTATCCGTCTTGGGATCATCAAGTGTTTTTGAGACTATTGTTTCAGTCACATCTGCATTGAGTGTTGTAAATGTTGGCACAGGACCTGCATTAACAGTACAACAAACAGGGGCGCAGCCCATTGCACTGTTCTTAGATGATAATAACAACACATTTCGTATAGATGATGATTTTAAAATTAGCTTTTTTAACAGCTATGCTATTGGTCAATATTCTGTTGCAGAAGGTAATGACACGTTTGCTTTTGGTGACAATAGTCATGCTGAAGGTCACAGAAATACAGCTTCAGGTGAATCCAGTCATGTAGAGGGGTACAACAATGTGACAGGCAGAAGAAATAATTTTCAAACATACACTGCTGCTACACGAACATTTACATTTAACGAAACTGTATCAGCTAATTTTAACTATGTTACACCAGGCATCACATTACGTGGATATGATGTGACTATTTTAAATAATAATTTTTTTACTATCACAGTGGCTAGCAGGAGTAGCATCACTGGAGCAATTGTTGCCACTGCAGATGCCATCGGGGCAGACAGTTCCAATGGTTATTTGATTGACAACACCGGTGGTTGGGCTCATGCAGAGGGCCACAATAATGTGGCTTCAGGTGAAGACAGTCATGCACAAGGTTACAATAATGTAGCTTCAGGTGATGATAGCCATGCAGAGGGGTACAACAATACAGCTTCAGGTCTTCGTAGCCATGCAGAGGGTGTAGGTAACATAGCTTCAGGTGTGGGTAGCCATGCACAAGGTGACAGTAACATAGCATCAGGTGAATCTAGTCATGCACAAGGTAGCAGTACATTGGCATCTGGTGCCAGAAGCACTGCCTCCGGTCAATTTACCTCTGCAACTAAAACTAACAGCTATGCAAGTGGCAAATTTGCATTTGCCGATCATGCTAGGAGTTGGGTATGGCAAGGTACCGACCAAGATAGTATAGCCGCACGCTTCACATCCACTAGACCAGATCAATTTGCCATACGATCGGTTGGTGGGTTTTATTTATCTGGTGCCATGGGCATAAACACTGATAGCACATCTAATGCATTAACTGTAAACGGTAATACTTCCATGGATGGCACATTGTCTGCCAGTGGCAACGTAAACGCCAATGAAGCAGACTTCACAAACACTACCATTCGTGGCACGTTATCTGCCAGCGGTAATGTTACAGGCAATCAAGCAGATTTTACAAACACCACCATTCGTGGCACATTGTCTGCCAGTGGCAACGTTAACGGCAATCAAGCAGACTTTACAAACACCACCATTCGTGGCACATTGTCTGCCAGTGGCAACGTAAACGCCAATCAAGCA
>Ga0181348_1001152_pt1 | contig 11597 bp, 7 predicted proteins | sample Su13VDMM110DN_FD_130092 | JGI IMG/M metagenome (GOLD analysis project Ga0181348, IMG submission 130092) | Freshwater viral communities from Lake Michigan, USA - Su13.VD.MM110.D.N | ecosystem: Environmental > Aquatic > Freshwater > Lake | place: USA: Michigan | collected 2013-07-16
GGGCAAACCATCATCTCAAGGAAATAACATGACCATTAATTTTAACTTCCTTAATCTACTTACACTGGTATTCGTAGCAGCCAAGCTCTTCAATGTCATTGATTGGTCTTGGTGGCTGGTGTTTCCGCCAACACTAGCCCCACTAGTCATCTTGATAGTGGGATTGATTGTTGGCTTTATATATCTTTACTTCAAGCAAAACTAATCCTGTCTAGAAGCTAGCCCGCCCTTAGCTAACTTGCGGGTTAGTTCTCTAACCTTGTTGGATGCCTTTATCTGTGGTGTTCTGTAGGATCTATCTGCACGATCAGCTTTATAACCTATCTGTCTAAAGGCTTCCAACTCATTATTGATATCATCTAGTAGCTTTGCTTTCTCTGTAGATCCCGAAGCTTTCAATGTCTCCTGAGCTTTGTCTAGCAGAGATTTAAAGAAAAGAGTTTCTGTTCTGCCTTTGTATGGCCCGCCTGTTGGGGGATAAACTGTGGTAGCAATATTTTTGGTGTCTCCTGCTAAGATATCTAATGAGTGTTGATACCGCTGACCTAAGCCACTCTTTGTTGAGGTAAGCTCACCCTTCTCCATGAAGTTGTTTAGTAAACTCTTTACATTGGTATAGGCTTGATTAGCCAGCATCTCATCAGACACTTGCTTAGTCACTTTCTTTCCATCCACAATAACACTACGCCTATCAATAGGCAAGTTCATATTCTTCTGGATAGACAGCAGTTGCTCAAGAGTTTCTTGTTCTCTTCTCTCTCTGTTAAGAAAACCTTTCTGAGCTTTACTATCTCCTTGAACAAACTTAGTCACAATGTCTTTGCCAGATTTAACTTCCAGTTGCCCGCCCTCCCCTTTACCTTGTGGTCGGAGCTTGTCAGTTTCAGTAATCACCTCTTCTGTTTCTTTGAAGTTGGAACGAGGAAGAGATAGCGGTCTAACAACACGATCAGATCCGTTGATTGTTTGAGCAATTACATTTAAATTTTTATCTGAATATTCCCTTGGATTCATGTTTACGCGCTTAAACATGTAGTCTGCATAAGGAATTTCTGTATAGATTATCTGCTGTGGATTAGGCCCGCCAAAGCTAGTATTTTCCATATTCAAATTCACATCTCTTGTGAAAGAAGTACCGCCCACATTTAATTCAGAGTGGACAGTGCTGTGTTGCTGAGGATCGGTATATCCAGTTTTGTATCTAAAATTTTCTCCAGTTTTACTAGCTTCTCTACCGTGAAAAAGTTTAACGGGCGGTGTGTCCTTATACCGCTTTCTAAGTGCGTCTAGTTTAGACTGCCCTTTCTCTGACATAGTAACCACTGTTGCTATATCTTCTGTGTTTTTGGGATCAATCTCTTTACCAAACTGTCTTCTAAAGTTTCCCTGTACAACAGCCAAAACATCTTCAGCATCAGACAGACCAGCAATCTGCGGATCTTTAATTAATTCCTTGAATGCATATCCTCTTTGCTCACGAAGCAAGAACAAGACACCTTTTCTTTTTGTTGGGAATGACGAAGAGGCAAGGGCATCTAAAGAACCCTCTTTTATTTTAGCTTCTGGAATCTTTGGTGGTGTGTATTCAAAGACTTCTTCTTTCTCTATTGCAAATGGGGAAGCGTCCTTAGCCTTCTCAGGATTGTTCCAAGAGAACGGTGCATCAGGGTCGAAATCTCCTACATCTTCTCCCTCTGCTTCGTACTTCTTATACAAATTATATTGTTGTTCCCACTCAGGAAGTTCTTCGGCTGGTGGTGTAGGCGCAGCTTCCTGCTTAGCAAGCACAGGCTCTTCGTTGTCTACAAAGCGGCCTTCTCTTTCCACCTCACCTAGATATGGCCCTTCGTCTTTTACCACCTTAGAAGTAGATGTTGGCTGAAAGACGGGGCGCTTAGTGGATGAAAGGGGGATGTCAGGGATGACAGTAGCGGGCTTCTTCTTAGCTAGCACTGTGGTTGTCTGCTCCACTGCCTTTGGTTTAGGGGCGATGCCCAATACATCATCAACAGCAGAAGCAGCTTCCATCTCCAGTTGCTTCTTAGAAACTGTTGTAGTTGTTTTAGATATAAGAGGAGCGGGCTTAACAACTTTAGAAGCTACAACACTTGCCTCTTTTTTAAGCACATCTGTACCTACTCCCTCTATAAGAGGGGCAGCTAGTTTATTAAATAATGCCAAAAGATATCCCCAATTAATTCTTTACATTAGCCAGCTTAGCTTTGTAAGCCTTCACCTTATCGTAGGCGTTCGCCTCTTCCAGAGTGACACCGTTATTTTCTTTAGCGTAGCGTTCGTTAATAATTTTACGCTCATCAGCAGTGAGCTTATCAAACTCCATCTTGTTCAGCATTGTCCTGCCTTCAGGGGTTTCCATAAAGCTGGCCCGTGTCTGTAGTGTAGCAACTTCTGTTGCTCTAGACAGCACAGCCTGTATCTTTTCTCTCTTCTCTGCTAAGGACAGCTTCTGATATGTGTCCTTCTCAATCAGCTTCTCGACATAAGCAATGGCGCGAGGATTAACTTGCTCAATGAATGCTCTGTCATAAGTCTTGTTGCCACTGCTACCACCATATACTCTGAATGGATCAGCATTAACTTTAGTAATCTCTTCCTCTGCTGGTGTCTTCTTCGGTATCTCTCTGATACCAACCAAGCTATTAAAGAATTCACCTTCCTTAACAATTGGCCCTTCTCTAAGGCGAGGCACAGCTTCAGGTAGGTCTTCTTTCAGGATTGGCAGCTTACCCTGCACTCTATTAACAGCAGCCTCAGCAATTCTTCCGGTAGTGGTATCAGCAGTTATAACATTGGGGTCACGCTGGATAGCACCCTGTTCTCTAAACAAGTCTAGGAATTCATAGCCACTCTTAAACACAAAGGGAGCAGCAAAGCGGGCAGTGAAGTCACCTAGCACTTTACCAACAGCAACCTCCATCTTATCTGCATCTTTCTCAGAAGAGAAAGCAGCAAACAACTGGTCTAGAAATTGGCTCTGTGTTCCTGCTGGCATCTTCATTCCCACCACAGCTTCCAAAGCACCAGCAGTGTCGGCCTTCTCACCAAGCTTCACTTTAGCTATGACATCAGCTACAGCCAACAGTGGGCCAATAGGGAAAATAGATCTCATATCTACAGCGGATCCGTCTTCCTTCTTTATCTCTGCCCAATTGCTGTCTTGATTGTTCATGCGATAGTCATAGGCCGCTGCCAATGCAGCAGTACCAACAACACCCTTAGCTAGGTTCTCCTGCCCCTGACGCTTCAGTCCAGCACCAGCAACATCTCCTGCCGCTTCCATAGCACCACCACGCAGCATGTCTTCTGCACCACTGGCAGCACCCAGTACACTGTACCTATATTGGAATGCAATTGCATTGCTCATAAAGCGGGGGAATGTAGCAAACAAGCTACCGCCCGGAAGCTCAGCAGCCTTGATGAAATAGTTAGCAGTGGTTTCAGCACCAGATTCCAACGTACTAAATCCTTTAGGCTGTATTTTAGGCTGATAAGAAAATGTAGACTTAAGAGCATCATCAGCAGACTTCTGGAGAATAGAAGCAGGAACAGACTTACCCTCTGCCATGATGAGGAATGGATCCAATCCTGCTCTTCTTGCATTCTTTTCTACAGCAGCATTGAAGATTGCTTTCCTAAACCACGCATCTTGCGTGGCATTCAAGCTGTTGAATAGCTGTGCTGCTTGAGACAGTTCTCTGTTGCTGCCTTCTTGAGTAGCGCTTAAGATATTGTTTCTAATAGATGGGTTGTGTTCAAGTAGAGAATAGGTAACTTCATCAGACAAATCTGTCTTAGCTAGATAGCCGTAAACAGAGAACGCATCCCTCATTGTGTCAGCCATACCACGCTTGAGAGTTTGTAGACGCTGCCCTGAAGCACCATCAGATAATACCTTACCTGCTGTATAAAGAGTACCTTCGATAACAGAAGCAGCAGATGTATATGTTAGGACAGGGATAGTACCAAGCACATTCCGTACAGTGGTTCCAATGCCACTGACAACAAAAGCTTTACTTTCTCTTTCTAATCTACTGATTCCCTTGCCAACCCAACCAATTGCTGATGTGTAGTCATCAGGCTTACCAAACAATTCATCAGCCACCTTCTTAAACTCGGGATCAATTTCCTTGAGCTTGTTCATGGCCCTAGAAGCCACTGAGTATTGCTGCATAATGGAAGCAGCTTCTGTCACTGTGAGTTTATTAGCTTGAGCAAACTCTCTAGGGGTAAGCCCTGCTGCATTGATGGCTTGCTCCAGCACAGCATCATTGATTTCACCGGAGTCTAGTTTAGAGAACACACTGGAAATGGCTGTGCTTATCTTCTCATTTGGCCCAAGCTGAAACGCTGGATCATTCTCAATGATGTGACGGGCAACACGAACAGCCCTTGCTGACATGTCGTTAGCAATCTTTGCATCCAGCAAAGGAGTGGCTGGAGACACTTCGTCTAATATCCGCGCACCCTCTCTCTTCATAAACTCTTCGGCTTCTAGATTCATCTGAGCAGCTACAGGATCTGCAAGCTGTCTTTCCACTGGGGTGGTAGGAGCATTGGGATTAGTAACAGGGGCTTGTGTCTTGGCTTTCTGCATCAAGTCGTTTAGTTCATCTGCCCCTGACTTACCAAAGGGTGTCATTGTTCCTTTTGCTCCGACATAACCAAAAGATGCGGAGAAGATGGCAGCTACAGCCATTTGAGAAGCAGACAAGTCTTCTACTTCTTGGCCTAAAGCTCTCTGTGTTTCTTGGCCCAGCCGCTGCTGAGCAGCGCTTTGTGCAACACCAATAACAGCTTCTCCACCAGTAGCTGTAGCTATTACCCCAGTTGGTGTAGGGGTAAGTACTCCTGTCTTTGCTGCCCCTTTTCCAAGTTGGCGTATACCAGCTTTAACTACTTGCTTTCCACCAAAACCAACAATACCGCCGAAGTAATTAAGGGGGTCTGTGGCTAGTGCCTTCAGTACATCGTAGTAGGGGCTGAAGCCTTTTTGACCACCGCCTCTAACATCAAAGGGAGAGGCTGTCTTCTCATACAGTGCCTTAGCCATTGCTGTCTTAGCAGCATCTTCTGGCTTAGCGTTACGCATGTAGTTAAGAGTTGAAACTAGATCTAACGTATTGAAGTCATCGTTTCTCATGTCTGTGAGAAACTTAGCTGTAAACTCTTCTTTGGTCTCTCCCTTAGCAGGTACACGGTTGTATCTAGCTTTGCTGAAGTCAAGAATTGTTTTGTAATTTTCTGGATTGCTGGATAATTCAGCAACAGAAATCTCAGCGGCCTTGGGCTTTTCTTTCGGAACATACTCAGTAAGATCTTTACTGCCAAATTCTGTAATACCAGCAGAGGCCGCAGCAGCGGGCATCTCTTGCCCCTCTGTCATGGCTTTAGCAGCAGCGCTTCTTCTTGTGACTAAGGGGGCAGGTGCAGCAGGGGCAGCAACGGCAGCAGGAGCGCCCTCTGTAGGGGCAGCAACAGTGGTTCCCCCATATAGAGCAGGAGTACGCTGCTGTCTTCCGGGTGAAATCTGAGGAGCAACAATAGTCCCACCAAATTTCTTAGCTAGTTCCTCATCAGTCATTATTTAAGACCCTTTGCTTCCTTAAACCCTTCGGCTTGTCTGACTGCGTTTTTACCCTCAAATCTAACTAGCTTTCCTTCCTTGGTAGTAACAGTGACCACCGTGCTGTCTCCAGATCCTGTAATGGTGGTATTAGAAGCTGGCACTACTGCTGCCGCTGCTGGCCTAGCACCTAGTCCTGTTCCACCTGCTTTTGGTGGAACTTCCACCATATAAATAGTCATAATAGCTTCGACATCTCTATTAAGCGGTACACCTTTGTTGTCTGTGTATACTGAAATAGCTTTCTTAGCTGCCGCCAATCTAGTTGCTTCTATCTTTGCTTCTATTGCTGCCTCCCCACCTTTATACTCAAAGTCTTTGTAAGTTACACCGCCTTCGCCAACTTTGTCAACAAAAACCATATTATTCTTCTGATCCCCGTGAGCAGCAAGCACCGCCCGAGTAATAGCAGAGGCTACATAAGTGTTTAAAGCACCCAAGCTTGGCACTTTATCCGAAGCGGCTGTAGGCACTTGTTTGGCTCTAGCCTCATCAGCTATAAGCTTCAGTTCCTTAGCCATCTGTGCCTTAGCATCTTTAACTTCTGCTGGGTTTGTGGAAGTGGTGATGGTGGTCTGCAAGGCAGCAATGCGGTTGGTACGCTGGGTAGCTGGGCCTTCTTTAGCGCGGGCTTCTTGTCCCTCTATAGCAAAGAATGCCTGTAGCTCCTTCTCAGCAGCTTTGTCACCAGCAGCAGCCTTGCTGGTTAGCTCAGCTTTTTTGTTAGTAAGCTGTTGAGCAGGAGTTTCTTTAGCTTCTGTAATGGCTTTATCAATTGCCGCTACTTGCAACAATTCATTCTTAGCCTCTAGATCGCCACCATCTGCTTTGGTTTTCAATGCAGCAAGTCTATTCTCTCTAGCCTGTACATCAGTTTGACCAGCCTCTGCTACAAGCTTATCAAGCTTCTTCATCTCAACAAGCTTTGCCTGTGCTGCTGCTTGCTCTGCTTCTGTACCACGCTGACCCTTAGCTTTCAACTCAAGATCAGCAAGATAGTTATCACGCTGTTGCGTAGTTGTTTGTTTAGCCTCAGTTACTCTAGCTTGAACACCAGCCTCTTTGATTAGCTGGGCTAATGCTGGCTCTGCTACTTTAGGATCGTCACTGGCAGCGTCAATCTCTAGCTTTGCAATCATATTCTTTCTTCGCGCTTCAGGAAGTTGCTTAGCTTCCTCTGCTCTTTTCTCTGCTGCAAAGATGGCATCTAGTTCTTTGACAGCGGATTTTTTCTGATCCGGTGTTCCGTTAATCTCCAATTCCTTAAGTCTAGAAACCTTGTTAAGCCACTGCTGTTGAGGGCTACTTAGCGATTCTTTAACTTTGGTAAAGTTATCAAGATTGGCTTGAGCCAGTTCGATATCTTTTTCATCACCTTTCTTCTGAGCAGCCGCTAATTGAACAGCAGCTTTATCTATGCTAACATCCAATGTATCTCCGGGTTTCAATGAAGCCAAATCATATGATGCACCGGAGGGTTTAATATCTCTTCTATATCCCATAGCTCCCTGAAGCTTCTCCAGCGGTACACCCAAGGCAGCAGCAGTTCTTTCAGCACTAACTTTTCCTTCTCTTTCTCCACCTCTCTTAGCCAAGTCAGTGAGGGAGAAGTTAGAGAGGAAGCTGGGGCTTTCTTTTTCACCTTCAGGAGTAATAGACTTAAAGGCAGCAGAGGCTGAATTAACAGCAGATGGAATAGTGAATAATTGATTGATACGCTCTTCAGCCCCTAGTTTAGAATCAGAAGCATTAGTTACTTTGACAAAGTTATTAATGTCAAAGCCCGTGGGATCAAAGTCTTTATCTTTCAACCTAGTAGACAGCATATCCAAGATGCCTCTGTCTTGTGCAAGGGCAACTAGCTGATCGTCTGTAGCGTTAGGAGCAAAGCCTTTGACAACATTGATTTTTTCTTTGATGTCATTAGAGAGCGTTCTGTTTTCTTTTACAACAGATGCGTAATTTTCGTACATTGATTTAACATTAGCAGCAGCTAAAATCCTTGCGCTCTCTTCTTCCTTAGCAAAGTCTTCACTAGCAGCTTGGGCAAAGCCAGTACCAAAAGATGTCCAATTAAAAGCCATGTTAAATCCCCGTTTTAGTTTTGCGCTGCATCAGCCCCATCTTTGGTTCTTCAGCAGGAGAAGACATCTCTTCTACTGGCATTTCCATACTGCTAGCCAAAGCCATCTTAATTGCTCTAGTGGGTATAACACGCATATCATCATACTCTTCTGAGTATGTAACTGTCTTAATGTCGTTTATCATAGCCACTGTCTTCAGCATCTCAATGATGATGGGCATAACAAGAATGCCAGCATCTAAAGTATGCGCTCCCCTTTGTACACCACTAAGCATGATAACTTCAGCCAAAGAAGCCAAAGGAGCTTTAGTGTCCAGAGAATCCAGCACAGTATTAGCCATCTCCTTAGAAGACAACATGGAAATATAGCTATTAGCTACATCAGAAATCTTTGTAAATTTAGGGGGATTTTGCCAACCTCTGCTTTTCTCTGGCGCAGTCCAAGAGATACCAGCAGCAACAGGCTGTAACACCTGCCCAGCAGTTAGTTCATTTGTTGCCATTTAAGATCTCCTGTCTTGTTTCTCTGATGCCTTCAATGTAGTCTGCCACCATCTTAAGTGTGGGGTCTTCTTTCTCTGTCTTTGCTACAGAGGGAGGGGCAGCTAACAATCCCTTAGCCGTAGGAGATTTCTTCTTAGGCAGAGCCTTTCTTTTCTCTAAGACAGCTTCAATTTTTTTGAAATAGTTTTTAATTTGTTGCATAATTAGAAGCTCCAATTTTTATAGATGTCAAAAGCAAGCTTACCCCAAGCAGAAGCGCTTTCACCGTCTGCTTTAATCTCTGCTGCTGTCTTGCTAGCATTGGCAGTGATGGTGGCTGTTGCTATCTGAGTCAGTCTATCTTTGTCATTTTCTCCTGCCTTGTAGGACATCTCCAACAAATCCCTATATGTTTGACTTTGCTGTGCGTAAGTGGATGCTGACATATCTGTAGCAAGCTTAGCATTCACAGCATTAGCTGCATTTTCTTCTCTTGTATTAGAAGTGGAAATGTCTGCTATTAGTTTAGCATTAGCAATGTTAATTTGATTAGACATTGTAGCATTAAACTCTTCACGCTTGTTAGCCTCACTAGCATTAAATCTAGCAACCTCGTTAACAGCAACATTATTAGAAATCAATACTCTGTTCTGTTCTGTTGCGGTGTATTGTGAGGCAGAAAGAGCAAGAGAGGCATTAATCTTATCTGCCTCTAAAGCATTAGATGCATTAGTAGCCTTAGCTGCGTTCTCTGCTGCTGTGTCGCTAAGTATGGCTTGTGAAATAAGCTGTGATTTAATTACAGCCATCTGTTGGTTGTTATCTAAATTCTTCATATCAGTTTCTAAGAAAGCCTTAGAAATTAATACGTTTGCTTGTTGACGATTATTTAGATTAGCTAAATCCATTGATGCAGCAGAGGCAGCATTAGCAATGGCAGTGGCTTGTGCAGTGTTTAGCTCAGCAAGTCCAATGCTCTTCATCATTTCAGAATTATGTAGCGCCGTAGTTTGAGCAGCGGTGAATGTAAGCGAGGCATTCTCTGCAATACGGGAAGCATTAAGCACAGCAGCTTGTTGCTTGTTATCCAATATCTTACCTTGCATAGCTGCTTCAATTTGTGCATTAGCTAGAGCGGTCTGTTGTCTGTTAGAGGTGTTAGCCATACTTACTTGCACTTGCATTGCGCTGTCGTGTAGAGCAGCTTGCTGTAAGTTATTCAAATTAATATTGGCTTGCTCAGCATAACGAGCAGCGTTAAGCACAGCAGCTTGCTGACTATTGCTTAAATTCTGTCCTTGCAGCGCTGCTCTAATTTGAGTATTAGCCAGCATTGTCTGCTGAGTATTACTTATGTTCTGGCTCTGTAGGGCAAATGCATTGGTTGCGTTAGTAAGTCTTGCTTGTTGCTCATTAGATAAATTCTGTAGAGACAAGCCTTGTTGGGCAGCAGCATTAGTTAATGCAACCTGTTGCCTGTTGTTCAAGTTCTGCATGCCCATTGCTTCAAACGTCTTAGCGTCCTGTGAGGCAATTGGCAAGGCGCTCTCCATAGCTGCTTGAAATATAGCTGCACTGGCTATAGAGCTACCACCAAGACCCCTAGAAGCCATAACAGCGTTGGCTGCTCTAATGGCTCCAGCGGCCCACGCAGGAGTGGCTCCGTCATCGAAGCTCTTCATCAATGAAGACAGTTGTCCTTGCACTGTAGACAGCGCATTAACATCACCCTGTGCTGCTTGTGCCAGTGTGCCATCATCTACAGTGAATGCTGCCAACCTAGCAGCAACAACCGTAGCGTCAACATTTAAGCCCTGAGCAACGAGCGCTTCTGACTGCGCCATGTCAGCTTCTTTGATCTGAGCAGCTTGAACAAGTTGATTAGCCTCTACTGTCCCTTGGGCTGCTACTACTTTTTCAGGCGCGGCTGTTTGTGCAGCCTCTGACACCACTTTAGGGGCAGCAGTTTCAGCCACAACCATTTCACCAGCACCAGTAGTACGCACTTCGGCTTTTGCAGGGGCTTTGTATTCCTCTCCTACTTTTTGTTCTGCGGCAATGGCTTCTGCTGATAACTCACCAGTGGCAGCTTCTGTCTTAGCACCTTCACTAACCACACCTTGTGCGGCCTTTGCTTTATCTAGTTCTGTTTGAATAGCAGTTTGAGAAGTGTCAGCAGTGATTGCTGTTTCCTGCACCTTGTCGGGTGCTGTCACTGTCTTTACGTCAGTAGAGGCAATTTTTTCGGCTGTTACGTCTGTGGTCTCGGCTGCTTCTTTAACATCGGCCTTTATTTTTGCGTCTGTTGTGCTTGTAGTGACAGGTGTAATCTTTGTATAAGTAGGGGCTACAGGAATAATAGCAGCATCCTCATCCTTTGTTGTTGTTGTTGTCACCACTCCACCCTCAGCCATCTTAGTCACATACTTAGAAGTGATGGCAGCGTACTTAGTAGCATCAGAAGGAGTGGATGCTAGATATTCATCAAACATCTGCATAGGGCCATCATAACCCATCTTACGGGCCACAATCTCCCTCTGCTGTTCTGTGAAAGTTTCTTTCATTATCTAGTCATCCTATATAAATACTCATTAAACTCTGGGTTAGTTTTCAATACTCCTATAAGACCAGTGGCTACACAGCACACTTGTCTTTCTGTCATCTTTGTTTGCATAATCTCATCTATGGCATGAATTATTTCATGTAACAGAGTATCTGCTTCCAACAAAGAGTGCTGTCCCTTTTTAATCTCAATACACAGCTTGTCATTTATACATTGCCCTAATGTTTCTTCTTTGTCTGTAGATCCATCCAAAAGTTCTTTGGCAGTTATAGTATATTCTCTGCCGAAGATGTTAACTTTATTAGGAACCTCTTGCATAATTACACAAGCATTGTTCTAGCAGCTTTCTCAACAGCGGCTGTTCTAGTAAGCCATCCCTTAAGAAACTTAACTTGGGTGGGCTTTCTAGCTACAATATCTTTGTAGAAGTTTTCTTTCTGTGTGTTGAAGCTAGTGAGCAAATCCGCTGAAGCTGTCTTAACTACCTTCTCCATTGTGGCTGGGCCAATAGCACCGTCTGCTACAGCACCAACAGCCCGCTGAACAAACTTAGCCGCTTGCCCTGTGCCAGCATTAACAGCAAAGTCAAAGGCTAGGTAGTCAATGCCTGATGGCAGATCGTCTCCACATACCTTATCCCAATACATCTTCTTGTAGAAAGGCTTAACCTTCTCTTTTGTCAATTCACGCATAGCATTGGCAGGAAGTTCTTTCACACCTCGATAAGACATCCAAGCTGCCTTAGTAACTCCTAAGTTAGTTTCTCCCCCGTGATCTTCGGGGTCGTTGACATAGCCACCCTCTGATTTTAGAACCAATTCAAA
>Ga0181348_1001157_pt1 | contig 11578 bp, 6 predicted proteins | sample Su13VDMM110DN_FD_130092 | JGI IMG/M metagenome (GOLD analysis project Ga0181348, IMG submission 130092) | Freshwater viral communities from Lake Michigan, USA - Su13.VD.MM110.D.N | ecosystem: Environmental > Aquatic > Freshwater > Lake | place: USA: Michigan | collected 2013-07-16
CTAAATGTAATAGATGTAATTAATCTGTCAAATCAAAATGCAGATCCTAATGGTAGTGTTGGATATTACTTCTTAGGATTCTATATTCCAGCACTTGATTTGATGTGTTACCTTGGAGGTTTTAATGGTAAGTTCTTATTGATCAATGCTGCCACTAGACAAACTGTTTATAATGGATCACTCGTCCCAGCTGCTAATTTCTTAAGAACTCCTCCTTTATTGCTTGCATCATATTATGGTTGGATGGTCCCTTATAATAATGGAATATTTTTAGATTATACAATTAACACATTAGCAAATGAGCGTTGGGTATATCTTACTCCACAAACTGTGACATATACAGGATTAACACATAATATTCTAACAATTAATGTAGAGGGTGTTGATATTCTTTTACAAGATGATGTATATGCAACTACCCTAACAGGTAATACATTTGGACAATGGAAAGTGTTGACAGATGATACATGGGCTTCTATACCTGGAAGTGGAACAATTACAATCAATCCAAATGAAATCATTGAGTTTGTTATGTTCGACAAGCAGATAAAACTCATAGAGGTAGAAAACCTTTCAACTGCAACTATATATGATCTGGCAAACTATACAGATCTATCTACTTTACCCACGTTCAACAATAAGAATTTCATACGAAACTTTTCTATTAAAGCGGATAACATAAATGTATCTAATGGTGATCAATTAAAGTTTACTTTTAGCAATCCTGCAAACGCCAACAATCCATTCATAAACACTGTAATACTCAATTTCTAAAATGCCAGGACCCGTTACATTCACTATAAACTACACCTGTAGCCCAAATGCAATATTAGGCATACTAGAGTATAGACACTTACAACCTGATAACACATGGAGCGCATGGGTCCAGAACACAATACTTGGAACATTTGCAATTGACACATCTTTGGGATTAAGTCAAACCTTAACAAATGTCAATGGCAACAATGCTGAATTTAATCTAAATACTACGTATGAGTTTAAAATACAGCAGTTTTGTGATAATGGTACCATAGTTTATTCTAATGTAAGTTCAGAGGTTTATTCTCAGGGTTGTATACCATATGTAGCTATAGTAAGTAGGCAAGGATATGTTGATAGCAGTTATGCTATTGACGTCTATTTTACAAATCCATCTGCGCCAAATGCTCTGATAGATCCATTTGCTACAAGCATTATTAGTTACTCATTTACTGTATTTGAAATTACCAACTCAAATAGGACAGACATTGGAACAGTGGTTGTTCAATATACAGACATTACAAATGGAGTACCAGATTATAGTCTAACTATAACATCTGCTGATTTGACTACTGCTCTGTTATCTGATGGTAAGTATGAAATGGAACTAACAATAACATTTTTGACATCGACGGGTAATATTCAAGTTAATTGTCCTTTAGAAGAAATGTTAATTCTTCCATCGTGCAATACATATAAGATATGGAACAAGGAGTGGTGGACAGTCCGTTATACAGATTGTAATGGTAATCCTATAAAAATTGCTAATGATAGACCACAACCTCAAGGTGGAAATATTTTAGCACCACCACCTTTGAATAACTTCTTTATTATTTGTTCTCAAACTGTTCCAATTGGAGGTGCGTGTTTAAGTGCAGGTGGTGGTGCTGGTACTATATTTTCACCACCTGCATCACTAGTAAATGGCGTCCCACAAAATATTACAAATACACCTGTTACTCCTCAGACATGGCCTGTGGGATCTTTATTGTGGGGTGCAGTAGTAGAAAGAGATCCTAATGTTTTGGGATGTGACTCTACATGGAATGGTAAAAGTGGACTTGCTAATCAGAATGTATTTATTCTAGGTCCGCAATGTTAAAATTCAGGTTGGTTGGTATACCTGACGTAGGTGATGTTCCCCAGGGTAATACCTGGGGACTCACTATAAACTTCAAAAGTTTAATTTTTATTACTACTTAAAATTTATTATCTTAGATATGAGAGATGTTATTAAACTCAACAGAAAAGGACCAAGGCATCATCCTAAGCGTCATAATATGGTATCACTGGAAAATCTAAAAGTGATAGCTGAAGATCCTGATTGCTTAGTTAAAGATATTAAGGTAATTAAACAGATTATCATGGCATCACACAATGTTATCAAAAATGCTATTGTATACACGCGTGATGGCATAGAACTTCCAGAGCAGTTAGGATATATGTTCCTAGGCACATGTCAACCTAAAATACGTAAGAATGTGGATTTTAGAACAACAGACCATTATCTAAAAGTCATACAGCATCGTAACTGGGAAAGCGATAGTTACTTAGCTAAAATCTTCTATACCAACTATGAAACAAAATACAAATTTAAGTATAATGATTTGTGGGGGTTTAAAGCTGCGCGGGAATTTACTAAACTAGTTGGATGTGAGTATCCACAGAACTGGAAGATGTATATTCAAGTAGATCATACATTAAAGATAGCCAGATTATATAGGTCTTATGTGCAACAGGTTAATAGAAAAGGTGTAGATGATCTTTTATCTGATCAATATAATCCATTAGAAATTGAATAACATGTTCAGAGCAATGTTGAATTTCATAAAGAATATCATTAAAAGTATTATAGATATAAAAGAAGCAACTGAAGATATATCATCAGTAGTTCGTGTATCAAATCAAGCCGCTCAAATGATTAAAAACTTTGAGGGCTATAGTGAAAAGGCATATGCTGATAGTGCAGGTGTGTGGACTATAGGATATGGTAATACATATTATGCAGATGGTACACCTGTAAAAAAAAATGATACTATAAGTAAGACTGACGCTGAGAAACTATTTGATCAAGTACTTCATTTATTTGCAGATGATGTAGATCAGATGTTGAATGTGAAATTGAACAATTGTCAGTTTGGAGCTATTGTATCTTTGAGTTATAACATCGGTATTAAAGCATTTAAGAAAAGTACACTATTAAGAAAGATTAATGTTGATCCTAATGACCCAACTATTGCTAATGAATTTGGACGTTGGGTAAAAGCAGGGGGTAAAACACTAAATGGATTAGTAATACGCAGAAAGAAGGAAGCGGAATATTACGTCAGTAAAAATTGCTAAATTAAATATCGATGGTAGCTACAGTATCAGAAGCAATAAGCAGAGTAAGGAATCAGATCAAGTCTGTTAACATTGATGCGTTTGTTACAGATCGTTATATCTTTTCCCTTATTCTCAAGCATATATCTTGGTTGATAAAGCGGGAGGATGATAAGGGTATACTTAGAAAGTACAACACAATATTCCACACCTTGGATTACTTTCCTATGATTGATGTGGACAAGGCAGATGTTGGATGTTTTTGCATTACATCTGGTTGCACAATTAAAAGAAGTAAATACAAGATACCACCTACGTACGATGGATCATATGGTCCAATAATAAGATCTATAACAAGTATTGATGGTACATCCCCATTAACCTTAACTTATCCATCTACTTATCAATCAATGATAAGACAAAAAACTTATAAATATAACACCACTTTTTACTACTACATTGTAAATGATTACATATATGCTCCTAATATATCTTGGCCTGCTATACGAGTCGAGGGTTTATTTAGATCAGGAATTGGTAATTACAACTGTGATATAGAACACGATTGTATCTACATACAAGATGAGCCATTCTCAGTACCTATGTATTTGTGGGCTGAGATGGAACAAAATGTAATGAAGGACTTGACAATGAGTATCCAGATACCCAGTGACACACAATCAGATTTCTTAAGTAATACGCAATGAAGACAGAACTCCAATATAGAACCTTTGATGATTTGATGTATTCTGTACGAAGTGATCTGTATACATTAGATCAAGACAACTTCATCAATCCACAGGAACTGATTAAGATTGCCATCAAGATTAACTATGAGCTTGGTCTAAAGATTAATCCATCTCGGGGTAAGCTTATTGATGTATCTAAGGGTCTAGGTAAGCTACCTGCTGATTTTTATGTAATGAACTTTGCTATGTTGTGCGGTGTAGGTGCAGATACTTATACTACATGCAAGTCATCTGAGTTCAATACTATGTATGACCAAATGGTTAAACTAGCAGGGATTGTAAACGCACGACCTATCATACAGGTGGCTGACTTACTTGTAGATTGGAATGTAGTGACGCATAATCTTGGGTCTACAGATATTGTAGTCAAAGTCCAAGACTCTACTAAGGAATACATCAACTTTGAGTATGTAATAATCAATGAGAACCAAGTCAAAATTAAAGTCTACCAGTACTACCCTGCTGCAAGAATTACATTTATTGCTGCAGCAAATGTTGTAGCAAACTGTTCTATTGTTACAGATAATTGTCCTGATGGTTGCAAGATTATTGAAAATAAACCAGGATTAATAAGGGAGTTTCCTCGTCCAGTACCTATTGAGATATTACCTTACAACTACGGTGAGCCTGATTGTAATCTTAGTAACGTAGGTTCATACAACTACAGACTAAAAATCAAAGACAAGTTTATTCATACGATCAACTTCACTGAGGGTAGAGTATATATAAACTATGAATCAGTGATGGAGGATGATGATGGCAACTTGCTTGTTTTGGATCACCCTACTGTAAATGAGTACTATGAGTATGCTCTTAAAGAACGTATCTTAGAGAACTTGTTCTTAAATGGTGAAAATGTATCTCAGAAGCTTCAGTTAGTTCAGGCTAAGATTAGACCATCAAGAAATAATGCACTAAGCTTTATTAATACTCCAGACTTTGGAGAGATGAGACGTGTGTGGGAAAAGAATAGAAAAGCGATGTATGCCAAGTATTATAACATGTTTAGTAGTAACGTTTGGGGTGCTAACTTCAAAACGGTGAGAGGACATTAATAGCAATACTAAAATGGCAGAAGAACAAAAAGATCAGTCATCCAATAATCTTAATAGCACAAAGAGTAATAGCTATAATAAGGGTCTCATTAAAGATTACAATGATTCATTTGTTCCTGAAGGAGTGTGGATCAATGCAATCAATGCTGTTACTACATCACACAAGGGTGACGTTGGAGTTATTGGCAACGAGCCTTCCAATTTATATTGCTTTATAGCGCCATACACAGTAATAAGTATTGTACGCAGGGATACAGATACTTGGGTGATTTTTTCTACTAATGATGTACAGTCAGAAATTGGAATTTTTAAAGAATCAACTTGTACTTATACCAAGACTGTATCTGACAAATGTCTTGGTTTTAAACGCAGTAATCTAATAACAGGTTATATACAGTATAACTTTGACTGCACATATTCTGTATTTTTTGCAGATGGTCTTAATCCAGATAGGATGTTGAATTTAGATAATATTCCTTATGAGATTACGGGATATGATTTGACTAAACCAGATTGTCCTATTCCTATATATTCAAACTGTTTAGACTGTGAGAAAGTAAGGTTGAACTATCTTATAGATCCGCCTTGTTATAATGCAACTAAAGCTAAGGGAGCAGGTTCATTATTGAATGGATCATATCAAGCAACAATTGCTTACACTATCAATTCACAACGTGTTACAAGTTATTTTACTCCAAGTAATATTATTGGACTTTGGGATCACAATGGTGTTGGTGGAGGTCTTGAAATTACATTTACAAGTATTGATAAAAGATTTGAAGAATACGAGCTGATTATAATTAGCACAGTTAATTCTCAAACTACTGCAAGAAAGCTTGGTAATTATAGCACCAATCAAAATACAGTTTTTGTAGATGCATATAATGAGTCACTCCCATCAGTAGATCTTTCATTAATCCCATTAGTTACACCTATATATGAGAAGTGTGATAAGATGTTTTCTCTTAATGGTTATCTGCTGCGCTCAGGCATGTATTCCAAATATGATTTTAATTATCAACCGCTTGCTAATCAAATAGTAAGTTATTGGCAAGAGGTGCAATATTCTGCTGACTATTATTATAAAGGTGGTACTAATACATCGTACCTACGAGATGAACAGTATGCATTTTTTATACGTTGGTTATATAATGATGGAGATAAGTCTGCTAGTTACCACATACCAGGTAAAGTAGGTTTGCCATCAGACTTTCAGACTAGATCAGGACCTGATGTTTTATTTGGTGATAATCTACAATGGCAAGTTTATAATACAGCAACCATAACTAATCCTAATGTAAATACTCTACTTTCTGATGGAGGTCGTGTACTACGTGAAGGTAGAATGGGATATTGGGAATCAAGCGAAAGATACCCTATTAATAGACCTGAAGTGTGGGGTGATCTATGTGGTGTACCTATCAGACATCACAAGTTTCCAGATAATGGTACTACACATATTCACAATCAAGGTGGAGATAAGATCAACATCCTAGGTGTCAGGTTTGATAATATACAACATCCACAAGATGCAAATGGTAATTTAATTACCAACATCATAGGCTACGAAATACTTAGAGGATCTAGGGAGGGCAATAGAACAATCATAGCCAAAGGGTTACTCAATAACATGAGAACTTACAGAAATCCCGATGGTAAAGACGTATTATATCAAAACTACCCTTATAATTGTCTTCAACCAGATAAGTTTTTAATAACGCAACTTGCTAATACAGGCGAAGCTCCTAATGATGATGGGATGCCACTTACAGGTTATAAAAAAGATTACTATTCATTTCATAGCCCAGAAACAAACTTTAATAGTCCATTTCTTAATATAAATGAAGTACGACTGTATACTAAGCAGTATGGCACAACAAATGGTAAGTTTGACTATGTATATGCACATCCAAAACAAAAACTCATTACTAATACATCTTACTTAATAGGATTGTTCCTTGGCATGGGTATAGCTATGAAGGCTGCTTTTGGTACTAAAAATATAGAAAAAACTGCTGATGATACTACTGCATTGGTTCAAGCAGGACAAATAGCATTATCGTTTGGTCTTCTTGGACCAAATGGTCTTGCAAGTTCAGCTTTATATTCAAGAGTAGGAACTGCTCCAACTGGAATATCAGCAGGAAGCGCAAGTGGTGCTTTTTTTGGTCCGACTAGTGGTACTTTTCTTGGAAATTCTGCTTCTCTTCAATTTCCTACAGTTACAGAAACTGGTGGTGATTTATCTGGATTAGATTTTAGATATTTCTTTCCAGCTTATATGACAGGAGCAGGAAGGATAGCTGCTGATCTTGTTAAATATGGACTATGGCTGACTACTATGAATTATTGGGCAGGGCAAGGATTAGATGCTATTTTAAATATTATATATCAATTAATCCCTTTTACTAAATATGCTCTTCAGTTTAACTCTCATGGTTTTTACAATAACTATAAACCCATTGGTCTGCAGTATCCAAATACAATAAATCAAGTAAGAAGAGAGCATGATTTAAGTTTATATGTCAAGAATCAGTTGCAAACATTCGACGCTAGTTTTAATATCAATAATCTATATAGGAATAATTATGTAGGGGTAAAGATTAAAGGTGAGTTTGCAGATGTATCAAGTATAGACACTTTATTAGTTGATAACTCACTAAAAAGAGTGCGGGATACAAATGCTGTAAGTTTTAGTAATCCTGTTGTTGGTACTGTTACCGCTACTACATCTGCATATTACGCAGGGTTAAAAGTAGATTATGTAAACCAGTATGGACAACTTGAAGGTATAGTTCAAATACCTATTCAAACATGTTATGCACCAACATCTAGTAAACTAGAAGATAAAATATATTCATCATCTGTGTTATTTGGAGGAGATGTTTACATTAACAGATATACAGAAAAAAACCCTTTCTTTTATTTTGTAGAATGGTTGTATAATTTTCCTGATGGTACTGCATTTGACTATTCACAATATGTCAATCAATTTTACCCACGCTACTGGGCAAACTTTGAAAAGTTTGATAGATCTGATATTCAATCTCCTGGTGGCTTTGGACAAATCAAATCATTTCTTGGTGGTGAACTTAAAGCATCTGCATTGCTACAGTGGACAAAAGCTGCTAGTGCATATCACCATTTAGATCGTGATGAAAGTAGTACAAATAGCTTTATTGTAACTAATGCTTGGTTCTATCTTTTTAACAATGGAATCAGAGACTTCTTTGTAGAAAGTGAGGTTAACCTAGCATTTAGAGACTATGGTGAATTAATTAGTGAAAGACATTACGATAAATATAGCTACACTGATTATAATGCCATCTTTAGATCTGATATCATAAAAAGTGGTAACTATTACAAGTACGATTATTCCTTATCAGTAAGTAAACTTATAAATCAATATACAAGTTTTGGTGCCATCTTACCTAGATCATATGATCCTGAAGTTGCAGAAAGCTGTTATACATATTTACCATCTACATCTTTTTATAGTCTACCTCAACAATCAGAGCAAAAACGTGATGCGTGGCGTATATATTTAACAAATAACTATAAAGACTTTGAATTTAGAATAACCAGCATCAAACCTATAAACAGAACAGGTGCTATTATATTATTCCAAGATGCTGAACCAACTAGTATAACAGGTGTAGATCAGTTAGAAACAGGGTTGGGTACTAAGATTACCATAGGTGATGGTGGATTATTTGCTCAACCTTTTCAATCTTTGGTTAATGCAGACGATGAGTTTGAGTATGGTTCATGTCAAGATACCAGGGCGGTAGTCAATACCCCATATGGTATGTTCTACATAAGCAGGGCAAATTCTAAGATTATGCAATACTCAGGTAGTCAAATAATTGATATAAGCATGAATGGTATGCGCTACTGGTTCATGGAGCATTTACCATATGTGTTGACTCAGCAGTTCCCTGCATTTGATTTAATTGAAAATACTGTTATAGGTATAGGATGTCAAGTTGTTTATGATTCTCAGTATGAGATAGTGTATTTCTGCAAACGTGACTTTAAAGCTATTGCTACTGTATACTACGATGTACCAGGTAAGTTTTGGTATATTGAACGTCAAAGTGGAATAACAAAAATAGAGTTAGGAGATCCTAGATATTTTGAAAATTGCTCATGGACAATTAGCTATGATCCTAAAACTAAGATGTGGTTGAGTTTTCACGACTGGCATCCTAATTTGACGCTGGGGGTAAATGATCATTTCTTTACAATCAAAGATCAAGGATTTTGGAAACACAACGATACATGTAGAACCTTCTGTAACTTCTATGGTGTAGATCATCCATTTGAGGTAGAATTCCCAATCAATACAGGAGCTACAATAACTACTATGAAAAACATAGAGTACACCTTAGAGGTATTAAACTACTCTACAGATTGCATAGATCCATATTATGTCTTAGATGCAAACTTTGACTATGCAATGATTTACAATACAGAACAGAACTCTGGATTACTCAAGCTTAATCTAAAGCCTTACAGTCCAATCAAGATGCTTGAGTATCCTAAGATTCTTTCAGATAGATATGAAATATTATTTGCAAAAGAAGAAAACAAGTACAGATTTAATCAATTCTGGGATGCTACTAAAGACAGGGGTGAATTCTCAGGTAATCAGTGGAGAATGTTTAATACAGAGCAAAATGGATATCGTAAAGTATTAAATCCTACTTTTATAGATTATAACAAGCCTCCACTGCAACGCAAGAAGTTCAGACACTATGGTAATCGTCTGATTCTAGGTAAAACAGTATCGAATAATCTCAAGTATAACCTCAAGGTAGTTAATACAAAAGAAACATTTAGTCCACGATGAAAACTGATAAACTGCTACATCTTTTACAACAAAAGAAATTCATGCGCTCAGGTGGTGCATTGCCATTACCTAAAGCTCAATATAAAGGAAATATTAGTGTAAGAGAATCTACTGCTGTAAATACTCCTAAATTTAATGATCCTATTATAAAAAATGCTTATGCAGATTATGGATTAAATCCAGATTATGCAGTTTCAGTTGCTAATCAACTTTTAAAAGAACATAATGTAAAAGTTGATTCTACAGGTAATATTCTTAAAGATATGGGATTACCATCAGGTGCATATTACAATCCTATTACTAGAACTATTAATTATAATTCTAATAGCACTGATTCTGAAATAGCAAAAAGAAAATATTTTAGAAACGTAATTGCTGAAATACCACATGCTGTACAAGCTGATAGAATGGGTGCAGTACCATTTTTAGTAAACATAGGTATTGATGCATTAAGTAATCCAAATTCTTCAAGATACAGACAAAAAGGTACTTTAGAAAATGAAGCTCATCATATAATACAACCTCAATTAGAAGAAAAAATAGACAAAGATGCTTTAATTTATCCTAGTATACGTGCTAAAGGCGGAGCTCTACCTAAAGCTCAAAGAGGGCTTAACTTTTTACAACCTAATAGTTCTAAATTAAAAGAAGGATATGCTATTCCTTCTAAATATTTAAGTACTGAGTTAGCCACTTCTATAGGTGGAGAGAATGGAGAACCTGCTTATTTAGTACCTTCATTTAAATATGGGCATCCTTTAGCCAATCTACGAGATGAATTTTATAATACAGGAGATTATTTGGGTGGACCTTTTAAAACATGGCAAGAAGCTGATAAATGGGATATAGAGATAAGACATCCTTATGTAGAAAAAGGACAACCTATTCCATCACCTTTAAAGTGGTGGGGAGAAGGTTATAAACAAGGTGGACTAACTAAAGCTCAAAGTGGTATTCCAACTCGTGAGCTTAATCCTAATGTGAGTGCTGAAGCTAAAAAACATTTTGGTAATCCAGAAACAGATGGACAAATGTGGTATCGTGGAATTCCATCTGATACTAAATTGTATAGACACACAGCGGGAACGCATGACAAACATTCATGGATTGACAATGTACCTTTTGAATATAGATACTTAAATTATGGACAAGATGAAGAACTCAAGTATGAAGATTGCCCAGAATGTTTTGACAAATTAAAAAAGGGAGATTATTTTGATAAAGTTAAATATGCAATACCACAGGGTGGTCAAGATCCTATGCCAATTTTTGATCTAATGATGCCTAGTGGTAATAGAATGAAAAGAGAGGATTTTATTAATATATATGGTGAAGCAGCATGGTTAAAAGCAACTGGACAAAAATATCAAATAGGTGGTGGATTAGCTAAAGCTCAAGCTGGTATTCCAATTAAGGTGTTTGATCCAAATGATCCTCGTTTAAAAGCTTATCAAGATAGTTCTTCCATGCACGATTGGAGTATTCGTACTTTTGAAAGTAATAAAAAAACGCAAGGAAGAAATCCTGATATTATTAATGATAAATTTTACACATGGGATTCGCCTGGAGTTTCAGTTTCAGTACCTATTTATAAAAAACCAGTTCAATCATATGAATTAGAAAAAAAATTAATACCAGCACATTCTGTTCAACTTAACATGAGTAAAATTCCTATGAGAGGAATGCCTCAGGTTGGTTCAAGAATAGAGGGAGCTTTACAACTTCCTTTAAAAGATTCATATGATTTTGATCCTAGAGGATTTGGAGCAGGTCAAGGTGCTTATATAAAAACAGATAAAAAAGGAAATAAAAGACAAATGACAGAAGGAGAATTTTATCAA
>Ga0181348_1001160_pt1 | contig 11567 bp, 14 predicted proteins | sample Su13VDMM110DN_FD_130092 | JGI IMG/M metagenome (GOLD analysis project Ga0181348, IMG submission 130092) | Freshwater viral communities from Lake Michigan, USA - Su13.VD.MM110.D.N | ecosystem: Environmental > Aquatic > Freshwater > Lake | place: USA: Michigan | collected 2013-07-16
CATAAAGCTTTTGACGCCACCCATCCCGGTATTGGCCCATCCAGGACTCTTCAGCGCAGCAAGAGGTTTGAGGCCGGCGGGAGCGGCTGAGGCGGCTGGCGCAATTGGCGCTACCGCTTTGGCGGCCGTGACGGCATTGGCGGCGGCTGGGGCGGCGGCTGGGGCGGCTGGGGTTGCTGGCGAAGCTGGAGTCAATCCATGCATCTCATCAAAAGTTGGAACCCTACCCCAGTTCTTCCCCGACGGCGCCACGCTACCTTTTGACGATAGAGGTTCCGGTCGCGGACTAACGACGGGAGCAGCGTCGTGGGACAGGCGGGGATCAAACAATTTTACCCTTCCCTTGTTGTCGGTGCCAAAATTCTGCATGGCGGTATCACTAACGCCAATAGCAGATCCGTCTGGATTTTTAAGTGCAAAGCTCGGAGACTGCCGTGATTTTTGAAAATCACCAACAAGATCCGGATTCACTGAATGCTTGGCGGCCTCTTGGTAGAATGGCGCGACCGGATCTCCAGAAGTCCCCTTGAGAAACATTCCAGACGCTCTCATTGGGTTAAGGCGCTCCATCGCATACCCGTTTTGAACCGGATGATGAATGGTAGGGAATAGGGTCGGAAATTTCTTGAAGGTGTCTATTTTGGAGCCAATTGCTTCTGCGGTTCCGTGTGTCAAATCGGGATTGAACTGCTTGATCACAGAAGGACCGACACCGCCGCCAGTAAATGATTTGAACGCCCTCCCTTCATTGCCAGATCCCAGGGGCGCCGTTACCCGCGTCTTCCCGGCGGGTAGCGCGTCGGCCAGACGCTGCTGGCTGGCGGGCGACATTCCCTCGACCTCGCGAGTCCACCGCGGGGCCGCTACCTTGAAGCGTTGAGCCAGGGCGGCGATCTTGCCGGAAGTCGTCTTGGGCGTCTCCCACCGCAGCGTCGTGGAATATCCACCGAGCTCACCGGGCTTCGCCTTCTGCTTGAGACTGCCAAAGCTTACCTCGAACTCGTGGAACTTGTCCTTGCGGCCCAGGTCCTTCAAGTCTCCGGGCTGTCCCTCGTAGCCAGTGCGCTCCAAGAGTTCGCGGACGGCCGCGGCACGCTCCGACTCGCCTTCCTCGATGCGGCCCGCCGGAGAATCCCACTGGTCGGCCCGGCGAAAGTGATGAAGGAGACGGCGCCCATTGTCGTCCCGGACGTGGATCCGGACAAGCTCGGGGCGATCGCCCGACACCGCCCTGGTGAAGTCCGCGACATGATGGTCGAGGGTCTTGCGGGGCGGCTGCATCGACATGGTCCATCCGCCATCGCCGTGCGAGAAGCGCATCCGGAGATCGTCCTTGGGCATCGCGTGGAAGGTGGCGTCGAATCCATGCGGGGAGCCCTCGTGGATCGTGAGGCGTCCAGTGCTCGACGGCTTCAGAGCCTCGACGTCCTGCGGGGCCAGGTCGGGAAGGCGCTGCATGGCGACGGGACCCCCCATGCTCTTCTCGGCCCCGACGCGGAAGCGCACGACGTGATTGGGGTGATGGACCAGGATGTCCTGGGTCCTGCTGTTGTCGACATCCACGACACTCCACTGTGCTGGGTAATCCTCACGGACATGCGGAAGCGACCGTATCGTCGAAGCAGCTCGACGAGTCTCCTTGGTCGTCATCTGCTCACCGACCTTTTGAAATGCTGCCAGCACCTCGAACATGTCAATTATCCTTCAACTGCTCCAATGGTAGGCTTCCCGGGCGCTGGCGCAACAGGCTTCACCGGCGGCGTGGCGACCGGGGCGACTTGCGGCGGGACGACTGGTGTCACCGGGGATGTAGCGACGACAGGCACCTTGATTCCGGAGGCGTGCGCCGAAGTATCCTCTTTGTTGACGACCTTGGTGGCTGGCTCCGTAGGTTTGGGGGCGGGCTTCTCAGGTTCCGCCGCGAGCCATTTTTGAACAGCGTTGGTCGCGCCATTATACATTTTCTGTCCGCGGCCGGTGCCTCCCATGAATGCGCCGACGCCAGCGCCGAGCGCCATGGCACTTCCGGTGCCCATGCCCAGCATCTTGCCGGCGGCCAGCGTGGCCAGGCCGGGGACCACGTAGGGCGCCCACTCCTGAACGATCTTGGCTCCAGGCAAATGACTGGCGACATCCCCCAGCGCCTTCATGTGGTTGCCCTTGTGCCAGTCGAGACCCATCCGGGCAAACTGATCGAGATCTCCGTTGTAAACTTTGTCACGGAGCCAGCCCTGAAAGCCATCGGCCTTGCCCGCGACAGTTTTCGCCGCTCCCAACTGGATGTTGTCCGAAAGTCCTGGACTGTTCCACCAGTCCTTGGTTCCCTGAACTTTTTTACCCAGCCACTCGCCGACGCCGCCTTCGGCACGCTTGTCCATCGGCACCGTCAACTCGGCCATGCCGACGATCATGCCGAGCGTGTGAAGGGGGTTTGCGCCACACTTCGTCATCTGGTCGATGAATCCCTGCAGGACTTCAACGCAGTCCTCGGCATTCTTTTCGTGGATGGATGGCGATGTTGCGGTTGACCAGAAAGCGGCGTCCAGAGAAGGTTCATTCATGCTCGCATTGTAGATACAGGACGATGCCTGGTCAACCCCGCCTTCACGGCAACCTCGTCACAACCAGGCCACAGTCGTCGGCGTCGACCCGGACGGCATAATACCCGACGAGCTTCAGGACAATCCATCGGCAACGAAAACGAAACTCGCACTTTGATATGCAGGTCGCAAGTTCAAACGCTGCAGTCCTCGGGATGATCCTTCCGTCCCTGGCACCGCAGTAGAAGCTGTCCTTCATGCCCCGAGGCGCTCCGCGAGAAAGTTTTCCCACTCGCGGTGATGGCGGGCGATCGAGCAATACCCGAGCATCCGGAAGCGATGGCAGGAACCGTCACGGTAGAAGTCGGGGCCGGGCGCTCCTCGGCGCTCGTGGCGGCGCACCATGGCCCCGAAGAAGAACGAGAGGCTCGTCAGGGTCTTGATGGCGAATGGAAGGGGCGGGTCGAGAAGGCTGGGCAGGGGAAGTTCTCCACGCATCCTGGCGATGCTGCGGTGCGTGAAGGCCGCGACCGCCTGACACTCCTCCTCGTCGTCGGCGAACTGGCTGGTCGCACAGATCAGGAAGAGGAGGTCGAGCGAGGGGTTCACCAGGACGAGGTCTTCCCGGCGAGCAATTTCCTCGCCCATGGCGCGACGCAAGGATTCGCGATCCGCCGGATTCTCCCACAATTGCCGGATGGCCGTTTGGGCTGGCGGGCCGTAAAGCGCTTCAACGATGGAGTCGGGGTGACTCATGTCGGAAGAATACCATGTCGGGTTCTTCTGCTCAAAACAAAAGCGGCGGCCCGAAGGCCGCCGCTTTCCATTTGTCCTCACACACCGGGCATTCCTTTATCCCTTAGTCCACCCCGAGTCCCTTGAACCGCCCCCATTCCGTATCACCGTCCTGGGTGTGTGCGTGACCCAAATTAAACGGTCGCCGGACCTTCCGACCCGCTCGGGTCGCCGGCGCCTGCTGGATCCTGGTGGCCGGTCTCATCGACAGGACCGGTCTCGTCGCCCGCAACCTTGGCGGGTTCCAAACCTTCCTTGCCCCCTTCGGAGATCTTGTTGCTCTCGTCGAGTTTCTTGGCTTCGGCGAGTTTTGCGGCTTCGGCGAGTTTTGCGGCTTCGGCGAGCTTCTCGGCTTCGGCATCAGCAATCTTCTTGGTTTCCAGTGCCTCTTGGGCGGTAATTTTCCCGGGGTTCAGTTTCTGTTCGAGGATGGCGAACACTTCGAGCATGAGAGCGCCGCGCGGCGTATTACGTTCGGAGGCAGGACGGAACTGGATGGACGGATTGGTGTGGAGGCCTTGTGGGAGTTCGATGGTGATCATGTTGGTATGTAGTCAGATTACTGGTAGAGGGTTCTTTATAGAGCTTGCCGATCTTCCGCGCAAGAATTTTCTTGAGTGGCGGACGGAGCGCGGTAGAGAGGCTCGTCGTCGAGCTCTATTTCGTCATTGATGGATGAGGCGGTCGAGAAGATCCCGAGCTCCGTGGGGAATCGCGGGACGGGCGGCTCCGGCGCTTCCCGATAGGACAAGATGGTCGGCGCGTCTGTGATTGGCGGGCTTGGGATGGCATTCTGCAAAAACGAAAACCTTCGAAGCTGCTCCATCTGCCGTCTCGTGAAGCCCGCCGCGACATTAGCCTCCGTCACGATAACACTCAGATCGAGGCGTTGCAGGAATTCCCTGTTCAAAACTTCGGGAATGGAAGCGGGATTCGTGGGTTGAACGTCCCCTTCTTCAATCAGCTCGGCGAGGCGCTGCAACATGCGCTCGACCTCCGCCCTCGCGATATTGTCGTTCAGTATGCGAGTGCGAGGAAAGTGACGCATGACGGCCCGACGCATCGCGTCGATGGACCGTTCAGGTGTCAAGACCGCCCCTTCATCACGGGGCGGAGCAATGGAGGCCGTGATGGTGGGCGGCGGAGTTTGTCCCTGCTGTTGCAAGCGGAGGCCGTCGAAGGATTCATGCTCCCGGATCTCCGGAGGGCGGATCTCCGGAGGGCGGATCTCGAAGCTCGTGATGGCAAGGTTCTCGATGGGCTCTCCGGTCTCGATGCAGACGAGGTGGCCGGTCGCGGTGTTCAGTTGTACGTTCATGGGGACATCCAATCCCGACCGCGAGTTCCAGTCAACCCGATTGTTTCACTGGCCAGTAAAATGAGCCGTTTCAGTGAAACCAAGCCATCACTCGAACTCGAAGCCGATTTGGTCGAGCATGTCGACGACGTTGGCCATGAGATCGAAGGGTTCCTGGTCGAGGTCGGACTGCTTGAGCAGGATCGGCATGACACCTTCCCGGAGAGCCAGCTTCAGCGAGAGGCTCTGGTCGTCGCCCGACAACCCGAGACGGTGGCCGTTGCGGTGCTGCGGGAAGAAGATGCCGGCGGCCTTCTTGATGGCCGCAAGACGCTGGAGTTGCTCGAGATCGCCCTGCTTGGATTGTCCGCCAATCCCCATGGCCTGCAAGCCGGCGGCCTGCCCGGCCGTCCCCGCCTGATTGCGATACTGATCCATCTTTTTGATGACGACCGCATGCATGGTCGGATTGGACGTGCGGAGCGCCGAGAGCTGCTGACGACGATTGACCTCCGGAAGTGTTGGGTCCAGGAGCTGCCTGGCCGTTTCGTCGGCCTGAGCCTCCATGTCGGGCGGCGTCATGCCGCCGCGTGGGTCCTGGCCCTGAGACTGCGACCCCTGGGCGTCCAGTGACATCATTTCCATCTGGACGTCCTGCTGAGCCTTCTGCTGCTCCTTCTGCTGGCGGAGCTGTTCTTGGATGACACGACGCTCCTCTTCCCTGGCGTCAATGCCCAGAGGTCCGAAGCCCGTCTCCTTCGAGATGGCTCCTGTCATGGCGGCCTGTAACCTCCACGCCTTGTCGTCGAGATTGTCCGTGATCTTGACGGACTCGAGCTGAGCCTCGTGATCGCCACTGTTCATGAAGCGGCCGACACCATTACTCATCCACTGCATTGCCCGGTTGAGCAGCAGGATCAGCGGAGAGTGGCTGGATTCAAAGAGACGGAGGCCGACCGGCGCATTCTGCAGCGTGAGGTTGCCGCGATAGAGCTCCGGCGGAATCTTGCGAGTGTTGAGGAGGCGATCTTCTTCGGCCTGGATGGTGTCACGGGTCGACTGATCGAGCTGGGCGCCTTCGCCGCCGACCGCCTGATAATCCACCGGGAACGGGAAGAACGACCAGTCGGCACCGTCGATGCGATGCCGCTGAACCGCGGCCTTTGCGTGATTCATCTGACTGCCCGCATTCAACTGCATGAACTCATTGCCGACCGGCACCTTGAGATCCCGGGGACTCAGGATGCGCAGCGGCACGATGTAGTCCATCTTGAGGGTCTCGTCGTAACGATAGAGAACCTGGAGGCGGAAGAAATTCTTGAAGGCGCTGAGGACGCTCGGGATTCCCCACCCGCCTAAATGCAGGCCGGCAAGACTGGCTTCGCGCAGGTGCAGGAACCAGTCGTTGTCGAACAGGTAGCGCTGATTGTTCTTGATGGCCGCGACGAAACTCCATGGCAGTGTGGCCATCGTGAAGGGGTCGCCGCGGCGAACCTTGGCCTGGACCTGGGCGTCGATCTCGAGCCAGTAGCGGCAGTCCTGGGTCTGCTCGTTCATCTCGATCGTGATCTTTTTGGGATCCCAACGCACCAGCTTGATGTGGCGGGCGTCGCGCTTCGCGTAGTCGTGGACCATGTGGCGACGGACCGTCTTACACTTGTGGCAGTTCACGTAGAACGAAAAGTCTGCCTGGCGAAACTCAAAGTTCAGGATGCGGCGATCGCGCCCGATCATGTTGCGTTCCGACCTGCATTCGACGCAGCGAAGGGCGCGGGTGAACGGCAGATGCATCGACGAGAAAGAATTCCCGTAGCACTGGATGTCGTAGCCGATCTCGCGGAGCCGCTCCATGATGCCGAAGTCCACTTTCATGATCTTCTCGAACTTCTCGCGCTCGGCATCATCCTGTCCTTTGAACAGGGGCTTCGTCAGAAAGTAGTCGATGACACGCTCGGAGGCACTGCGGTAGATGCCGTAGTTGAGGTAGAGAAACTCGCAGAGCCACAGGGCATCCCGCATGTTGCGGGGAGTGTAGCGACTGCTGAGGTCACGCCACGGGCTCGGAAAAGAACCTCGGCCCGAAAGAGCTCCAGTGCCGATTGATGCCCACAGCGATTTCTCGCCTTGAAGTTCGAGGCTCGGATCCATGATGGTTAGTTTTTACCTGCCGAGGGCGCTTCGTCGAGAACTGATTTGCCAGGCCCCTCGATCTCTGGGAGATTCGCGGGAGCCAGTGGGTTTGGGTGTCCGCGACGATGCCGGTTGCAGCGGGTTGAGCCGCCACACACGACATCGCCGGGATGCCCACACACACAGCACGGGGATGAAGTCTTTGTCTCGCCGTCCTTATCAATCATGCCAGGGGTCGCAGGGCGTCGGTGCGGCGTTTCAATTCCGCCGGATCGGACCGATGCATGGTTTTTGTTTTTTCAACGGGAGAATCGGCGGTCCCACCATCCTTGGTCGCGGGGTCCTGTCGAAACAGGGGGTCTCGCGGATCAGCCGCGGCGTCGGGCGCGGCCAGCGACATTGTTTCCCTCAAGGAAGTGTTCATGGCGTCATGATACCGCGCCAGCTCCCTCTTGGGAAGTCGTTTCATTGACCAGCCCAAATATGCGGACGACAGCTCCGGCAAAGGGTAGTGGGGTGGCGATGCCGGTGAACCAGAAGCGGCCGGTGCCCATCGGGGTCTCGATGGTCAATTCCTGATCGGGCTTCAGCTTGAGCGTCAAGTTGATGGGAGACACCAGCGTCAGCCAGGTGTTGTCGGGCGAAAGTTCGACGGTCATGCAGGGCACATCGACGTCCTGAAGTTCCCCGATGATCTTGACGCTCCCGGTGGCGGCCACCAGGAGTCCGCCGGACACTGCGGCGGGGGGCGGCGTCGCGGCGGGAGACAGGACGCGCTCCAATGCAGTGCCGCGGCCAAGCTCGGACTGTTGGGCGGGCTCGCCAATGGACGACGTGATGATCTCGGGATTGACGACACGCGGAACCGCCGGAAGTCCGGGCACGAGGATCTTGCCTTCGAACTCCTCATTGGGCACTTCCGTCTGGCGCGGGGCTGGATTCGCACGGCCAAGGGCGTTGGTGACGGTCATCATTCCGTCCGACCCGGAGTTGTAGGCGCGGAACCGCAGAATGGGCCGGGTCTGCCCGCCTCCGCGGCCGTCCTGCGAAACGATCGTGGCGCCCTTGCGGCGCAACTTCTCGTGGTCACGGTTGGAGTTGTCGATTTTGATTCCGCCCGGTGCCGAGAATTCCTCGATGGACGGCTGTTGTGCAGGATGGATTGGCATGGGATCAGGTTACGGGATCGATTTTGAGTAAGTGGCGGCGACGGAGTTCCGAGAGGATACGCCTGGAGGTTTTGTCGATGACGATGAAGTGGTTTGGATTACAACGGCGAGCGGTGGACGGCGGGCAGGCCGGCAAATCCACAGGCCTCGCGGATGGCGAGCAGATGCTGCTGGAATGCCGGACCGGGATCATTCTTGCGCTGCGTAATTCTGTCGTGGCCGGTCACGTCTCGCAGTCCGTAATGGGCGACCAGCAACTTGCTGAGCGCCAACACCGAGCAAATTGCCGCGGGATAAAAAATCTCCCACTCGTTGCCGCCATTCTGTTTCCCCGACCAGTGAGGAGCGAGAATGGTAGCGAAGCCGGGGACATTTTTGCGCCCCCACCCGAACGCCTCTTTGGAGTCGCCCAGGTTGGCGATCTCGATTCCGATGGCTTCGTCGTTTCCACCCTTACCGTTGGAGGAACTGTAAAGCGTGCCGGTCGCGGGATCGACCCACTGACTCCTGCCCGCATGGAATGCCTTCCGATTGCACGCGACGTGCTGAACGATCGTTCCGTCGCGGTCCACCGTGAAATGCGCCGAAATTTTGCGTGCCCTCATGACGTCCACCGCACCATCCACATCCTTGATGAAGTCGCCGTTCAGATCCCCGTCCCCGTCCGCGCCTCCGGTGAAATGCTCGACAAGGTAGCGCGGCTTCAAGGGGCCTCCCGGAGAAAGCGGCTGTCGCCACACGCCGACAAGCCAGTGATCGGCCCCCATGTTCAGTCCGCCGGGAATCAGGATCGGCGCGGGCTTGTTGTCAGCAGGGGCTTTATTGGGGACGCCCTTCCCTGTAATCGCGGCCTGAAGACGACCCTCGGACTTCACGCCCCACTTTCCATCCACGTCCTCACCCACGAAGCCGAGGATGATTTGCACGAGCTTGATCGTAGCCCTGTCGGCCTGGTTAAGGGCCGTGCGTGACTTTCGACCGAAGTCGTTGTCCACTTTGAATGGATAAAACCCTGCGTCCTTCAGGGTTTGTTGGATGCGCTCGATCTGGGTCATGGCGGTGTCGAGCGGGATTACTTGACGAAGGCGTCGAGGGCTTTGGCGAACTGCTCGATCTTCTGCGGCGAGATGCCGGTCAACGTGACCTTGGCGGCAATGTTGCTCGAGTAGCTCGATGCGATCAGCGTGACGATGGGCCGATAAATCGAGGCGTCTTTCGACAACCACTGTTCGACAAGCGCTTGAAACTGCTCGGTGGTCAGAGGATGGGCGGGGTCAAGCGAGCGGACCAGGACGGCCACCGACGAAACATATTTTCTGACCTCAACCTGTTTGGCCGGCGGGAGTTTGCTGATGACGACGTTGGCCGCCACCTGCTCAAGGGCGAGAGTGACGGCTGGATTCGATGTGGTGTCGCAACCTCCCAGAAAGAGAGCGAGGGTCAGAATGAGGGTGATGATGGAACGCGGGTATTGTTTCATGAAGGCATGAAAGTCCCCCCGAGCCTTCCCGTCAAGATTTGATTTCGGGCGATGAAGGATTGCCCTGGCGTCCCGCCAAAGCCTGCGACAGGAACGCCTTAATGGAATTCGCAGCGGCCACCACTGCAATCACGGAGGCCGCAATTATCGATCGGGTCGTCACGGGACGATCCGACACAAGGAATTCAACGAGAGAGGAGCCGGCCGCGATGACGGCGTAGAGGGCGCCTTCCGCCCAGATCATGGATAGGGATTTCATGCCGGAATCCTAGCAAGGACGTTTCGGTGTGACAATCACTGATGGAACTTGATGCGATTCTTGTTCCACGAGAAGGCGCCGCCCAGGCGGACTCCCAGCCAGATGCACCAGCGGGTCAACCAGGAGGTGCCGTAAATCTTCATCACCTGGAACAGAATGTGGTCCGCCTGCTTGCGAGTGAAGAATCTCTGCAGGCTGCGGTAAATCAAATCATGCACGATGGCCGCCACACCGTAGCGCTGCCCGTTCGGAGGGAAGATGCTCCAGAGGAGCCGAGGCACGCTGGCGTAATCCGTGATGAATCCCTCGGGCACAATGAAGGGTTCGGACCAGCCAGAAACCACGACACGCATCTCCTTCATGACGGTCCAGGTGCCGTCGAGATTGTCCTGCATCACAGGCTTGTAGAGTTCGCAGGGAATCATGGCCGGAGAGATCTGGTCAGCGCCGTCGTGACTCCGTCCGCGATGGATTTGGAGGCCTCCGACTGGTTCTGATTGAGGCTCCCCAACATGAGCATGCGGGTGCCGTCCGGGAGGATCATGACGAACAACTGCTGGGCGGTCACGTTGGTGCCCAGCGCGACTCTCGCGAACTTGTGGTCGCCGGCCTGGTAGCGCGTGACGGTGCAGGCGGTGAGCAGGCAGAGGATGAACGCGAGCAGGGAGTTGCGCATGCTACGGTCCTCAGGGCTTCACCGCACGTCGCAGTTCCTTCAGATCCTCCTGCTGCGACTGGGTTAGCGTGCGCAATGCCGAGATGGCCTTATCGTTTTCACGATCGACTTTCTCAATCCGGGCGTGCAGCTCAGTTTGCGCCCTTTTCGATTCGATGAAATCGTGCTGCAACCGGGAGACTCGTTCCCCCGTGACGGCATTCCCGGCCCAGAACGACAGGAATCCGGAGAGAATGCCTATGCCTATGCCGAGCCATGCAACGGTCTCCTTTTTGCCGTTGGAGTTCGTCCGCATCTCCCGCAGGAGCTGGAGGATTTCTTCATTACCTGGCATGGCGGTGTGATTTGCAGGCTTTCATCATTGCGAGGCATTCCGCCCTGTCGCCATCAACGAGCTTCTGCTCCATGATTTGCGTGAATCGGATCACGTTTTCCTTTCTGCGAGAGTAGGGTATTCGCTCGTTCCATCCGAGCATCGCGACGGGTTCTCCGTCACGGTAGAGCCACCACCCTTTGGTTTTGATCAAGATCATCTCAAAGGTCGTCTGATCCTTCGCGCAAAAGGTGTCGCTAAATACGGCTCGCAACTCCTTGGATTTGTCCATTGATCTACGCACCGTCACACGGTCATCGTCCGCCCACAGCATCGCGTCGAAGCCAGCGTAGGTCGTGGGGTATTTTCCAGGCGGCAGCCCATACACCCGGCAGATCGCCGTGTTTCCGTAGAGTTCGCCGGTCTCCAAATCCCACCACCAGTAGCCGCGCCCAATGGCGTAACCCCACGCGATTTTCACACGCATGAGCCATCTGCGCCACCAGGGCCATGGCAGGAGTTTGGCGGGTGTGAACATGGAGGATTAAACCGTGATCAGGATTTTCCCGGCCACCACGGTGAACGGCTTCACCTTCGCGATGGCCGCATTGATGCGATCCAGCTCCGGCGCGGGCGGATTCTGAGCGACGAGGAACTCTGCCAGCTCCCCGGAGCGCGTGAAGAGCTCTACCGAGGAGCCGCCATCGGCTTCGAGTGCGTCGAGCACAGCCTGTGGGTTGGCGTCGTTCCAGAGGAGGTTGATCCCCTGTTCCCACTGGCGGAGGGTCTGGCTGAAGATATGCACGGTGCTCTGACGAAGCTGGCGGGCTTTCTGAGCGGCGGACGAGACGGTGTTTTCGATCGGATTGAGTAGTGACATGGCTGTTTAGTAATTGAATGTGTCAAAA
>Ga0181348_1001161_pt1 | contig 11566 bp, 8 predicted proteins | sample Su13VDMM110DN_FD_130092 | JGI IMG/M metagenome (GOLD analysis project Ga0181348, IMG submission 130092) | Freshwater viral communities from Lake Michigan, USA - Su13.VD.MM110.D.N | ecosystem: Environmental > Aquatic > Freshwater > Lake | place: USA: Michigan | collected 2013-07-16
TAAAAAAGTTCTTAAAAATGCTGCTAAAACTTTAGCTCCTGTTATTGCTCTTGGATTAGCTAATAAATTTGCTGCTGTTTTATCTCAAAGAGCACAATTAGAAAAATTAGTTGACCAAGTAAATATTTATATTGAACAAGCTAATACCCCAGAAACAATCACAATTGCTACTAATTTAAGAAATAATGCTATTACAACAATTAATAATAGTATTAAAAAATTATCTGATATACAGAAAATATTAATCCAATTAAATTTATATATTTCTATATTCACAGCAATAGTAGCTATTCTTTCTGCTATTCCTATTCCAACAGCAGTTCCACCTGGTATTGGTATTCCGGTAAGTTTAATTATGAGAATAGTTAAATCATTAGAAAAAGCATCTAAATTAATCGTTTCACTAAATGTAATAACGGTTATTGCTGTTACTATATTAGAAAATGAAATATCAAAGTTAAACGACTTAATTGAAAGATTAAAAGAAATAACAGCATTACTAAATATCCAATCATCAATTAATCTAGACCAAACACAATTTACTAATTTAATTAATACATTTAGCGGTGATAAACGAAATGATGATTTTGAACCATACAAGGGATTTAAATTTAAAATTAAAGAAGAACAAACATTAGGTGCACAACAAGCCCAAGTTGTTAAAGGTAATAAACGCCGATATGCCGTTGCCGTTAATCGTGATGGCACCGAAATATTAAAAAGTGATTTTTCATTTACTTTAGATCCTAATGATCTTATTGAACAATTAAAATTAGTTATCGATCAACGAAATTTACAAGGATAAAATATTTATAATTATGAACATCAAAGTATTTAAAAAATTAATTAAAGAAGCCGTAGTTGATGCTATTCATGAAGAGTTACCATACATTCTTGAAGAGCACATGGCTAAACAAGAGAAAAAAGCATTGCGTGAAGGTAAAGCAATGAGTTATACTAGCACTGATGTAATGCCTGGTAACCCAGACGTTAGAGCATCATTACGTAGTAAAATGGGTGAAGCCTTTGGTTTCCAACAACCACAACAACAGTTAAAAGTTATTGATGCCGTTGATGAAGCTACTGGTGAGAAAGTAAATCCATTTGCTGCTTTTATTGCTGATGCTGCTGCTAATATGACTCCAATGGATAGACAAGGATTAAGACAATTAGATTAATATGCCGATACCTCAAACGATACGTGTAAATCCATTAGATTTACAAAAGAATATTGCTATTGGGGTATCACTACCTTTTAATGGTCCTGGTGTATTTAATAGTACTTATACTACTAAAGATCAAATTAAATCCAATTTAATTAATCTATTATTAACTAGTGTGGGTGAAAGGATAATGAATCCAAATTTTGGGTGTGAATTAAAAAATTTTTTATTTGAAGGTATAAATGAAAATAATATTAGTGATTTAAAAATTAGTATTAATAATAGTATATCACTTTATATACCTGAAATAACAGTATCAAGTATTGATGTAGTTTCTAATAGGGATAACAATTTAATAGATGTAACTATAAGTTATATACTAAATATATCAAACAATGCTGATCAAGTAACAGTACAATTTAATTAATATAATGGCAGAAGATAAAAACATATCGTATTTAAATAAAGACTTTGGAGATTTTAAATCAGCATTACAACAATACGCTAAAACATATTTCCCCAACACATATAATGATTTTTCAGAAGCCACTCCAGGCAATATGTTTATTGAAATGGCAGCGTATGTAGGTGATGCAATGTCGTTTTATTTAGATACTCAAACACAAGAAAACTTCTTATTATATGCTAAGGAAAAAGAAAACTTATATGCTCAAGCATATGTAATGGGTTATCGCCCTAAAGCATCATATGCAGCAAATACTACAGTTGATATATACCAATTATTACCTACTTCATCCGGTACACCAAATCCATCTCCAGATTATACCCAATATGGTTTAATAATACCAGCTAATACAGTCTTAACTTCAACTTCTACAGGAATTAAATTTTTAACTACAGAACAAATTGATTTTACCAATACAGGTAGTGCTGAAATTACATATGCTAGTAATGAATATTACCTAATAAAAAAATCAGTTCCTGCTATTTCAACTGAAGTAAAAGAAACAACAATTAATGTTGGTATAAATCAAAAATTTGTAACTGCTAATATTGTTGATACTAATATTTTACAAATATTAAACGTAACTGGAAGTGGAGGTATTAATGATATTTGGTATGAAGTTCCTTATTTAGCTCAATCTTCTATATTTAAAAAGATAGCTAATCCAACTTATAGTACAGATCAAGTTCCTTATTTATTACAGTTACAAAGAGTGCCTAAACGTTTTGTTTCTAGAATTTTATCTGATAATACATTACAATTAGAATTTGGAGCAGGTTTAACTTCAAATAAAGATAGCAAAATCATCCCAACAGCTGAAAATATAATATATGGTTCAGTACCTGGTATTTCTTTAATAAACAATAATTATAATGAAGCTTCTGTATTCTATACTCAAGAATACGGATTAATACCTTCAGGTTCATTAACAGTAAAATATCTAGTTGGTGGTGGTATAAATTCAAATGTTGTTGTTGATGACTTAACAATCATAGATACATCCAATGTAACTTTCCCAAGTGGAATAACAGGAATTACAGCAAATTTTGTAAAATCAAGTATTGCTTCTAATAATCCTTTTCCCGCAGTTGGTGGTAGAGATGGAGATACTGTTGAAGAAATTAGACAAAATGCTTTATATTCTTATTCAACTCAATTAAGAGCTGTAACTAAAGATGATTATATAGTAAGAGCATTATCAATGCCTGCTGATTATGGTGCTGTGTCTAAAGCTTATATTTCACAAGATTTATATTCTAATCCCCAAGAAACAGTAACTACATTACAACAAAATAATCCTTTAGCTTTAGATTTATATATTTTATCTTATAATAGCAATAAACAATTAATAACAGCATCAACAACATTAAAAAATAATTTAGTAACTTATCTTAATCAATATAGAATGGCTACTGATGCCATTAATATTAGAGATGCATATTACATTAATATAGGAATTAATTTTGATATTACTGTTCTAAGTGGTTATTCAAATAAAGATATTTTAACAGCTTGTATTTCTTCTTTAAAAGACTATTTTAGTATAGATAATTGGCAGATAAACCAACCACTTTCTTTATCGGATATTCAAAATAAATTATTACAAGTTAGAGGAGTACAATCTGTAGTTAAATTAGAAGTTACAAATAAACAGGGAGGAGATTATTCTCAATATGGATATGATATTGCAGGTGCAACTAAAAACAACAATATTTATCCTTCGTTAGACCCTGCTATATTTGAAGTTAGATTCCCTAACACAGATATACAAGGTAGAGTAGTAGTAAGTTAAAAATTAAAAATATGAATTTAGACAAATTAAAAGGACACATTCCAGACACAGTAATAACCCAAATACCAGCTGTAATGGAAAAATTCCAAATTAACACTCCATTACGTTTAGCTCATTTCTTAGCTCAATGTGGTCATGAATCAGGCGGTTTCCGTTTAACAAAAGAAAATTTAAATTATAGTGCTAAAGGATTAATGGGTATATTCAAAAAATATTTCCCAAATGAAGCATTAGCTAATCAATATGCTCGTAAACCAGAAAAAATTGCTAACAAAGTTTATGGTAACAGAATGGGTAACGGCCCTGAAGCGTCTGGTGATGGTGCTAAATTTTGTGGTCGTGGTTATATCCAATTAACTGGTAAAGATAATTACACTGCGTTTGGTAAATCAATCAACGAAGATTTAACAGTAGATCCAACATCAGTAGCAGGAAAATATGCTCTATTATCAGCTGCATGGTTTTTTAGTAAAAACGGTTTACATAAATTAGCAGATGGTGGTGCAACTGATGCAGTTGTTACACAAATTACTAAACGTGTTAACGGTGGTACAATTGGTTTAGCTGATCGCATCAAACATTTTAAAGAATACCACGCATTGCTTGCATAAAATAGTTTGGTACTTGCTATATTTATATGTAGTAATTACTAATTATGGCCGTTTATAAAATATTCCCCGAAAAGAGTGCTACTCTATATTCATTTTATCCTGTTTTAAATACAGGTATAGATGAAATATTAGAAATTAGCACCTTTGAATCTATCGATGGTACCAATGAGGTATCACGAGCATTAATTAAATTCCCTTCTGCTCAAATCAGCGATATAATCGCTAATAGGATTTCAAGCAGTGCTTTTGATGTCTATCTAAAGGCCTCATTAGCTAACGCCTCTGAAATACCTTTAGACTATACTTTATTAGTTCATCCACTATCAGCTAATTGGAATCAAGGCACAGGTCGATTAGGCAATTCTCCAGCTACAACAGATGGTGTAAGTTGGGAATACACAAATGAATCAGGAAGTAATTTTTGGATACAAGGTAGCTTTATATCTGGTACTACCGGTTCATATAGTACTAATGTTGGTGGTGGTACATGGTGGACAAGTTCCGCTTACCAATCAACACAGTCATTTTCATTTATATCTACAAAAGATATTGAAACTAAAGTAACTAACACAGTAAAAGCTTGGTACAGTGGTTCTATTCCTAACTATGGATTTATATTAAAACATTCTTCATCTGTAGAATTTACCACTTCTTCTAAGTTTGAAACAAAATATTTTGCAGCTACAACTCATACTATTTATCCTCCATGTTTGGAAATAAGATGGAATGATTATGCATTTTCAAGTTCATTATCTGTAGCTACGTCTAGTTATATAGTACCTACTTTAAATAATAATAAAGCAGAATACCAACAAGACTCAATCCAACGTTTTAGAGTTGCTGTTAGAGATTTATATCCACCAACAACATTTAGAACTACGTTAAGTTTTGCTAATCAAAAGTGTTTACCTACTTCTTCATATTGGTCAATAAAAGATTTGGATACTGAAGAAATTGTCGTAGATTACGATACAACATACACTAGAATTAGCTGTGATAATACTAGTAACTACTTTGATGTATACATGGATGGATTGGAACCTGAACGTTATTACAAAATTCTAATTAAATCTATTTTCCCAAATAAAGAAGTAGTAGTGTTTGATAAAGATTATATTTTTAAAGTTATAAGATAATGTCTCAAATATCAGTACAAAAAACTGTATTTAATAAAGATACCTATGGTAGAGTAATTGATACTCAGTTTCATCAATTATTAAATCAAGAGGTTATAGAGGAAACTCCATCATATACAGTTGATGATTTTTTCCAACTATATGATGAATTATTTTATCAAATTCCAAAAGAGGGAGATATAAATTCTCATCAATATATTTTGCAACGTGAAGCTGATTATTTAGGTATTAGTATTAGTCCGGATGATATTCAAGCACTATTAGATGAAATTACATCTTTAAGACAACAGGTACTTGAAACACAACAAACAATAAACGATTTGACTAAAAGATAATGGCAGATAATATTAAAATAGTAGGGGAAATTTTAAATACTCAAGAAGTATCTCGTTATAATAATGAAGATATACAACTGCTTGTATCCCAACAAGTAAAATCAAGTTTTGGACAACCTAATGATTATATTGAATATTTTGTTTATGACGCTGGAAATAATTTTTTAAATAGTTTTTATAATTATAAAGACTTTAAATCCCCTTCTACATCATATATTGACCCTGTCAATGGTTCATTACCTATTATTGAGATTGATCCTATTAAAGATTTACAAAACTTAGGATATAATACAGGAGAATTTGTTGTTTATTACAATTTCTTTACTAATAAAATTTCTAATTCAAATGCTGATTTATTTCTAAAAGAAATATCAGCAGATAGAACTGAAATTAGAGTTGGCTCTACTGTTTTAACTAATAGTGAAATTGAAACTGCTACTTTAGCACTCATAAACGAAATAAGTGGATCTGCTTATTTTGTTGATTATCTTATTAACTTTGGTAACAACGAACAAGTATTAGCTGTTAACGTAGCTTTAAATAAGGTTGAAAGTGGATATGAAATATTATTTAAACTATACCAACCATTACCAGACAGTATTGCTGAAAAATCAAGTTTATGGGTTGTTGATGAAAAAATAGATAGTTATATTTTTAACATTAATTTAGATAAGTTAATTATCCCTGCTCCTCTTCCTATACTAAGAGGACCTAATTTTAATATTAAAATCCCAGACCAAAATAACATAGCTACATCATATCAAACATATAGTAGTTTAATTAATAATTTTCAAAACATTTCTGTTTCTTCATCATACCAGCAGTTATTAAATTTAATCCAATCACAGAGTATTGATATTAATACAGACTATAGTAATTTTTCTAATTTTAGTTTTTTTGGTTCTGCTAGAACAAGATTTGATAATTTTTACAATAAGGTAAAACAAATAGAAGAAGATAAAAATAACATAGTAGCATTTACCGCTTTAACTTCTAGCCGACCTGACTTAATTTTAGAATTAAACTCATTAACTTCTAGTATAAACAATATTATATCTCAGTTTGATGGATTTGAATATTATATGTATTTTGAAAGTAGTTCTGCTATTACTTCTTCTATAGAATATGGTATTACTCCATTTCCAAAAACAAACTCAACAAAACCATATTCACTATTTAATACTTCTTCTTCTACAGTAACTTCTTGGTATAATTTTTCAACAGTAAGTGCTGATAATTATAATAATAATAATTCAAACCAATTAATAGAAATTATTCCTAGTTTTATTAGGGAAGACGATAATAATGAACCATATATAACATTTGTAGAAATGGTTGGTCATTATTTTGATAATATTTGGATCTTTTTACAAGCCGTAACTGATATTAATTTAGCAAATAACAACCTAGAAAAAGGCGTCTCTAAAGATTTAGTATATTATGTATTAGAATCACTAGGAATCAAACTATATAACCAATACGGAGACTCAGACAATATAGATTTTTTAATTGGAGTCAGTGGAAGTACTATATGGGATAATAACTTTACCTCAACTGGTTCTTATTTAAATGCTATCCCACGTAAAGATTTACTTGCTGAATCTTATAAAAGAATTTACCATAACTTACCTTTACTATTAAAAACTAAAGGTACTACTTATGGTTTACAAACATTAGTATCTACATTTGGTATTACTGGTAGTACACTACAAGTTAAAGAATATGGTGGTGATATTAGATCAAAAACATTAGATGAATTTAATAATGATAAAATTAGAATTGTATCTAATAACATAACAGGTAGCGTTTTATATCCACATATTAGCTTACAACAAAATTCAACTTCATCTATATCATTTAGAACTAATGATTTACATTATTTAGATATATCATTTTCACCACAAGATAAAATTGATATATTTACTTCTGCTTCTATCACAGCTACTAATCCTACTTGGAGCATGGATGATTTTATTGGTGATCCTAGATACCAATATAATAGTTCATATCCAACATTAGAAGTTGAACGTACTAAATACTTATCACCTTTAACAGCATCTATAGTACCCTATTCCGGCTCTTCAGCTAGTGGATCAATTGGTGCTACTGACTATAATAGCTTTATTCGTCTAATTCAGTTTTTTGATAATTCATTATTTAAAATGCTGAAAGATTATGTTCCTGCAAGAACAAGCTTATCAACAGGTATTACTATTAGCTCTCCTATTTTAGAGAGAAATAAATGGGTTTTTGCAAATCCATCTTCTACCTCTGAAATTGAGGTAGAGGATGGTACTATCAATGGTCCTTCCATTCAAACAGAATATACTGATTTGTATCAAGATATTAACTACAATAATAAAGTAGCTTATTATGATGGTACTTTAACGGGAAGTTATATAAACGTATATTCTTATTTTGAAAGTTCAAGTGTAAATCCTTATTTATTTGATACTGCTTCTTGGAATGCTCAACATAGTGTAACTGAAAGTGCTAATTATTATAAATTTTTACATTCAGATTTTAATGTATTACTAAATAATGTTTCTCAAAGCTTATTATCTCGCATTAGACAAGATATACAATTTATTCCTGGTACGACTCAAAGTATATTATCACCAGCTGAACTACAAGATTCATATGAGTCTTTAAGAACACATCAGTTATCAAGATATGAAGGTATAAAATTATCTAGTTTAAAATATAATACATATACTAGCGCTTCATCTGATTATGAAGGTGATATTTCGTTTGGTAAAACAGCAGTTATTGATCATAATGTATCTAAATTAGGTATATTTTCTGAAGTTGTTGCTAATAGATTCTTACCAAAACGCAATAACGCTGTATTAAAATATTTAGTAAACAGCGCAGGTGAATTAACTGAACTTAACCTTCGTAATAAACATTGGGAAGAAATTCAAAATACATTTATAGCAGGCGAAACTGGTAGTATATCACAATTTAATAGTCAATTATACAGTAACCAAAAAACTACTGAGGGTGAAAAAATAATATTCAACAGTGGATATAGCTATTCTCCTATTTTATATTTTCCTTCTTGTAGTGGTACTAATATATCATTCCAAAACCAAGGAAATGCATCAGCATATTTAGCTACAGCTCAAAACTTAAGTTCATCTTACTTTGTAAGTGGTAGCTCACCTTTAGGATTTCCTGTTAGTGGAGGTATTGGTGGTGCTATTAATAATATATTTAATGTTCCTACAGAAACATATACCTACTTTACCCCAGGTAACTTTAATTCTCCGTGTACATATTCTGTTCAAGAAACAGGACAATATAGAGTATATGCTAACATGTCGATGAATATTACTATGGCTTCTAGTCAAAGTGCTACTTGGAGTTTAGAGATGTATAGTGGATCTACTTTAATAGACAGTAATACTGTAGCAACTTATTTTGGTGATGTATCTGTAGATTGTTATAATTGGACTATCACAAATGATGGTGATGATAACTTATTCTATCAATATGTAAGATGTACTACTGGAACTCTAACAGGTAGAATAAAATTGCCTTTAGGAGGTAGCGTAACTGTTTGTGCAAGGTATGAACCTACTATTTTAGAAGGAACCGGAACCATCATCCCCGCTGGTACTTGTGGAACATACAGTGAACCTGGTACTTTAGATCAAGTATTAACTTTTACTATTGATAGAGGGTATAATAACACTAGTTATCATTCTGCTATATTAAATGATAAAATACATTTCCGTTTAAAATTAGTAAATATTACAGCTCCATACATTGCTAGTTTAAATAATGGTTTATTATCTATAGGTTCATTAGCATTAAGTACAGGATATTCGGTTGTTAGTTGTTCCCCTACAGGATATATAGCAAGTGCTGATACGGCATCTATAACTTTTAGTAATGCTGTATCTAGTTTCTATAATAACAATTATTTATTTGTACCTAACCCACTATCCGGTTCAATAAACGCCTTATATGATACTTATGGAGATGTAGATTATACATTTGATCCAAAACCAAACGATATTCTTGTTGTTCATTTAACAGATAATAGCATTTTGGAGTATATAATTACAACAGTTTCATTAAGTAATACTACTGGAAAATTAACATTAAACCTAAATACACCTTTATCTACAGCTGCAAAAATTCAATTACCAAATTCCTCTTATAGTAAATTTTTACTATTATCAAGACGCCCAGACGAAACTAACGTAATATTAAACTTTACAAAACGTGATGGTAAAACATCATATGGTTTCTTAATACCTGAAACTATTAGTAGTGCTGTATTAGCAAACATTGATACAATCACTAAAGAAGTGAAACAAAAATTATTAAACGATCAACCAATCATTAATGATGTTAATGGTGGAACCTTTGGACCTTAACGGTTTATTTGGATAACATCTAGAATTTTATTATATTTATTAGTATATACAACATAAAGAACTATGGCAATTTTAAATCCTACGACAGTAACAGTAGATGCAATATTAACCACGAAGGGCCGCGAATTATTGGCTCGCAACGATGGTTCATTTCAAATTACTCAATTCGCATTAGCTGATGATGAAATTGATTATACTTTGTATAATCCAACACATCCATCAGGATCTGCATTCTATGGTAAAGCAATTGAAAACACCCCTGTGTTAGAAGCTTTCCCTAACGAATCACAAATAATGCGTTACAAATTAGTAACTTTACCTCGTGGTACATCTAAATTACCAGTTATTAATCTTGGATATAATACAATTATATTACGTCAAGGTGCTTCATTAACAATTACTCCACAAACCTTAAATTACTTAGGTTCTACAAGTACATTTGAAGCAAATGGCTACACAACTACAATTGCAGATTCTCGTTTAGTATCTTCATTCAGTGGAACTGGTATTACAACTACAACTCCTCCAGCAGGATTAAACACAACAACAGGAACTGTATTATCAGTAACACAAATTGGTACTTCATTTACAATCACAGGTACAACAATCAATACATTATTTGGTTCTAATTTAACATCATTAGTAACTACAATCACAGTGATTGGTAGAGATAGTGGTGCTAGAATTACTGTTCCTCTTAACATCCAAAAAGTATCAACAATCTAATTTAGCATATGTCATTTTCAAGATATAACACCGAAGATTCAGTAATAAGCTCAGAAACCGTAGTACGTGGTTTGTTTAGCGGAGACAGTAATGTTTTAAACGGAAGTAGCGTTAATACTTCTAGCTATACAGAATACTATTTAAACGTATTTAATGGTGATCCTGCATCTTCAGGTTCAGCAGTACAATTCTCAATCCAATATGGTAACTTAAAAGGATCGGGTTCAGCACTTATCAATGCAAGTGTTCCTGGTTATACGCCATCACGCGTAATATATGGTGAGTATAGAAACTTAGTTTACGGAACTGAAACAACAAACTTTAGCTTTGATGGTACAACAACAGCAAATGATATATTTATAATTAATGTTGCTCGTGGTCGTTATAAAGAATCTTTATTACCTGGTTCATTTGGTTTAACTTTAGGTAGTGGTTCAAACGGTAAAATTAGCTTAATTGACGATAGCAGTACTACAAACTTAACTCGTTTCATTGGTGAAAATAAAGTATTTTATTTAATTAGTGGTAGTAACAATACTCCTCATAGCAGTGCTACAACATCTTCTTATTATGGAATGATGTTTCCTGATCTTGATCTAGTTATTTTAAATGCTTCTTCATCATCAACAGTAAACTTATTAAGCTACTTTGCTCCTTTAACGGCAGCAACATCATCAGCACAAAATAACCACTTAAAATTATATAATTCTATAGTATCAGGTAGTATTACTTTACAATCTTCTGAAACAGTATCTTCAAGATATTTCTTTACAAGAGTAAAAAATAGTGACTTTAACTATACAACAAACCCATCTATTATAGATGAGAATGGTAATTTATTATACACAACCTTAATTAACAACCCACAAACATACGTTACAACAGTAGGTATGTATAACGATAATAATGAGCTATTAGCGGTTGCTAAATTAAGTAAACCTTTAACAAA
>Ga0181348_1001165_pt1 | contig 11559 bp, 9 predicted proteins | sample Su13VDMM110DN_FD_130092 | JGI IMG/M metagenome (GOLD analysis project Ga0181348, IMG submission 130092) | Freshwater viral communities from Lake Michigan, USA - Su13.VD.MM110.D.N | ecosystem: Environmental > Aquatic > Freshwater > Lake | place: USA: Michigan | collected 2013-07-16
GGTTCTGCTTTATCTGGAAGTAGCGGTGGAGTAAAAACAGCTTCATCAGGATCTGGAATGGCAGGAGGAGCAGGCAATGCGATAGGCGGCACTAGCGACACCACATCAGCTTAAAAGGAAAATCACATGATAGTAATGGGAAATGCGACAGATTATAATGGTAATTTAGTAGAAATTTTTGACTGCTACATTAGAGCATCTGGAGATCCAGCAGTCAAAATAGTAATGAATAATTTACCTGAAATCAGCGATAGCAAAAGCGCAACTTATAGTGAAGAAACAGCAATGGGTAGGTCCGTTCCAATTAAAGCATTCGCTCAAGGATCGTCAAGAAAAATTGGTTGGAAAATGATAGTTATTGCTCCAAGCAATAATGAGCAATTAAAAGCAATAAACAATTTGAGATTTCTTGAGTCTTGTGTTTACCCAAAAGCAGATCCATCAAATATTTTGCCATATATTCCGCCAAGAGTTCTCTCTATTAAATGTGGTAGACTCTTATCAGATTCAGAGCTTTCTGTGATTTTGACAGATTATAGTGTTGATTTTCCTACTGACCAACCTTGGTCATATTATGCAAACACACTATATTTGCCTTATAAATTTACTTTAAGTTTGACTTTTGAAGTTGTTTATGATTCCAGACAATTGCCGGGAGCTGATAGAATAATTAAATTGGGAGGATGATAATGCCTAATAAAATAGAAACATTAGATACAGCAAACGCTAGAACTTTTGTAAATGCAACTAGCAGATATGTTGATTCAACTGTTGTTGTATATGGTCAGGATAGAAAAGTAACATTTACAACGTATAAGAGAATAGATAAAACTTCTCAATTTGACAAATTTCTTGTTATACCAGAAGGATATGCATACAGACCAGATTTGGTTTCTAATAGAGTTTTTGGATATCCAGATTCATGGTGGCTTATTATGGAAGTCAATAATATATATGATATAAAAGATTTCGTCGCAGGTAAAACAATAAGAATTCCAAATCAGGTATTATAATAATGGCATTTCCTCCTAGATATACAGTTGATCCAACATTTGGGCCAATTCCTAATTTTTCTTATTGCGGAAGAATAAGAAAGCCACTTCCATCATCTGGATCTAGCGGAATTAATCCTTCTATCAACTTTGAAAGTTATGCTCCTTATATTATTTTGCGTTTTCAAGATCCAAGCACAAGAGGAGGCAGACGTATAAGATATCAATATGCAATTACAACAGGAAATTTAGCTGGACAAAATAGAACAGCAAGCATTAAGTCTCTTCATTACGAAGTTAATCAAAGTGGAAAAGCAACTGTTGATATAGTTGATTCATCTGGTGATGATTTTGTTAATTTTTATAGTTCACTTTTTACAAATGGGTGTTTGCCAGGAACAGGAAGACCAAGAAGAGGTCAACCACAAGGTTTAAGAGTTTCTTTAGATTTCGGATGGATATTTACAGGAAGTACTGGCGTTACTACAATTTATTCAAATTCATTTGCTAAAAGTGGCAATTTTCCTCAAAGAGGAAGCGGGAAAGAAATTTATTTTAATTTAACAAAAATTGATGTTAATTATGAAGGTGGAATATGGAAATACAAAGTTGAACTTACTGGCCCAGATGATGGAAATAAGAAAAGAACAGCAAGTAGAACATATGGAAAATCAAACCAATTAGTAACTTTAATAGATGCTGCTTCTAAACATTTATCAGGAGACTGTAAAGATCCTCAAGTTCCAAACAAAGTAGAAACAATAAGAAAAAACGCAGATGGAACATGGACTCCGTTTAAATTTGAAAACAGCACTCCAAATGGTCCTAAAGGTGTATATCCAGGATTTAACGACGATCCATTATCTGCAATTAGAAAAAATCTTGATGCTGTTGTTACAGATAGAGGTAGAGGCGTTTATATGTTTTATAATGTTGGAGACGAAAGTCAAACATTATATTTAGTTGAAGGTCATTTTGAGAACTGCAAAGGTGCCAGAGGTGGAAGAAGTGGTTGTAAAACTAATTTTTTAGGAACATATGTTATTAATGGAGGAGATATTAGTCCAGTTATTTCTTTCAGTCCTAAAATTGAAATAAGTGCAGTTCCAACTACTAACAGGGGTTCTGTTGCTGCCGGGTCTACAAGAAGCAGGTCTGTAAAAATTCCAGAATGCGGAGAAGGAACCCCTAAAGCAGAAGAAGGCGCAACTATTGTAACACAGGCAGCAGTTAGAGAAAATCAACTTAATTCAGCCACACCAAAAGAATTACCAAACAAAATTGCTAAATCAGCAAGAGCTTCAATTGAAGCTGCAAAATCAATCATGCCTCTTGTTCAAGGCATTACAGCAGATTTGACGATACAAGGAGATCCAAGATTAGTTTGGCCGGAAACTATACAAGGCAGTTACATATCAGTTATTTTCGTTAATCCTTTTTCTTTCAAACAAAATTTTATCGGTGCCGATAAAGTTGAAGGAAATTGGCTAGCAAGTCCACCAACAAATTCTTTATTGTCACAATCAATGACTATTGTTGTTGGTGTTGAACATGATATCAGTGATGGTAAATGGGAAACAAAATTAAAAATAGTGTATACGCCAAGTGTCGAAGCTGCAAAATAATTAAGAAAGGTATTTAGGTTTTGTTTAAATCAAGACTAATAAATAACATGGAGATAAACACTGATGAATAATAATGATATTAAAATTTTAGAAGACAGAATAAGAAATTTAGAGAATGAACTAAATGAAATTACTATAGATTATTTGCAAACAAAATCAACAAATCAATCAAAACCACTGATGCGTTTTGGCGTATATTCAGCAGTTGTTATTTCTACATTTGACATATGGAAACAGAACAGAATTCAGTTTTACACACCAATTTTGGATGATGGAACAGAACAAGTTGATGCATTACCGTGGGCATCTCCAATTTCAGCATTTGGCGGCTTTGATGATTCTGGAGTATCTTGGATTCCTCCGGCTGGATCAAAAGTATTCATTATATTTGAAAATGGATTAAATGGTAGTGCTTTTTATATTGGAACAAGTTGGACAAGAACAAGAGGACCAAACAATACTAATGACTTTGGTATACCTGTGCCAGAATTTGAATATTTATACCAAGGAGACAATATTAGGAATGGATATTTATGCGGACCAGATGACGGCTCGCAAGTTCTTCCTCCGTGTAACACAGAAAGTTATAATGGATTTGATATTGATTCTTTGTCAAATGTTGATAAAGATCCAAACGCAATCCTAAGACAAACTTTTCCAAATATTTATGGCTTCAAAACTCCAGAAAAACACATGATGAAAATGGTTGATGGAGATGCAGATTGTAATCGCAAATGGAAAAGATTAGAAATAATGAGCGGCAATGGTAATTGGATGATTTTTAAAGATGATCATTTGCATTATGCAGGTCAATGGTCACATCCAGAATGCCAAGCTAATAGTAATAGGATAGGTGACACAAGCTGTGTTAAAGGCGTTCCTAATCCCCAAGGATTTAGTTCAGAGGACATATCTAGATTTAATCCAGACACATATGGAGATCCTCAACCAGCTGATATTGATTTTAGTCAACTTGAATTTGCCGATCAGGCTGGTGCTGCGGCTAAAGAAAAAACAGATTGTAAAAGCACTTCAACTATAGGCGGAAAAGCAGAAAGTCAAGTTAATCCAGATACTCAAAAAGGAACAAATCCTTTCTTCAAAAACAGAAATGAATGCAGACCTTATAAAGGTCCGCAAACTCCTCAGAATAACAAATGCGATCTTCCCCAATCTGGAGTTCAGATTTTATCAATTTCAGGGCACACATTTGTCATGGACGACAGTGTTGCACAGCCAAGAGGCGGAATGGGTTGGAAGAAATCTTTGGACCCTTTTGATTTTGGTTGTAATGACAAATTTTATGGTAGAAGTTATTGGAAATCTGCTACAGGTCACATGATAGAGCTTAATGATTTGGAAAGACCAAAAGGAAATCAAGTAAGAAGTGAAAAAAATGGAATAAAACTAAAATCAGCATTGGGAAATGAAATATTTTTATGCGATGCTGTTGAAGGTGAAGCATTCGATGGACTTGCTGCAAAAGAACAAGGAATTTTGATCAAATCTACCAGTAATAATTCTATATTTTTAAGAGATCAAGGTAATAAAAGGAAATATTCTCCTAGAAAAGAAGGAGCGGCACCAGAATCAAAAGCAACTAATGCAGGAATAACCATAAAAACTGGATATGGACTGACAATTGATATGTCAGATTTGCAAAGTCAAGAAAAAGCTTCATTTCAAAGAATTCAAATCTTGGCACCTCAGAAAAATAATCCTAAAGGACCACATCTTATTGAAATGCAAGAACAAGAAAAAGGTGGTTATTTGAGATTAAGAGCAGGTGGAAATTATATTCTAGAATCAATTGAGAGTTCCCTTGTGGTAAGCAGAAAAAGCAATATAAATTTTGTTCAAGAAAAGAGGCTCGATTTTACTCAAGAAGAACATTATATAAGATCAAACAGAACAATTGCATTGCAGGCAAATGGTAAAATTTACCTGCTTGCAGGTATGGATTATACAGTTTTCAGAGATCCCAAAACTGAATCCAATATAAATAGTGAAATAAATCAAACTATTAAAACAAATGCACAAACAAAAGTTCCTGGTATTGCTCCAGTTGTTGTTTTTCAAAATGGATGTTTAAGAGTGAGTGATAGAGTTTATGCTTCTTGCAGTCAATTTGCGCCGGGAATAGGTTTGGGATCTCTTAAACTACCATCTTCGTTGGGAGTTGGTGGCAAAACTTATGTTCAAGATAGTAGAGCTGATGGTAGTGTTGTCAACAGAGAAGTTTCAGGCAAAAATTTCTCAGTTATATTGCCAGCAGGCTGTAGTTAAGGAGATATATTATGGCTCTTTATGGTTTCCAATTTCCGATTACAAAAAATCCTTTAGGATTTTTTTATTCGCAGCAAGGGTCAAATAATATCAAAGGTGATTTGTTGCAATTAATTATGACAAATCCTGGAGAAAGAGTTATGTTGCCACAATTTGGCACTCCTTTAAGGAAGTACATATTTGAGCAAAATATTGATTCTGTAAGAGATGCAATTAAAAATGATATAGCTGGTGCTATAGAAATATGGGAGCCTAGAATTACAGTTACAGACATACAAGTTTCAGTTTTATCACAAAAAGACCCTGTAACTTTTCAAACTTACAATGATGAGCGTGGAGTATTGGTGAGAATTAACTATATAAATCCAGAGAAAATTGATAGTGTCCAAGAACTTGTCTTGGCTGTTCCGTTTGGGGAGGGATGATGGAAAAATGTCCGTTTGATTTGATACCTTATAAAATTGGCGCTAGCACATCGAAGCCCCAAGTTTTTTCACTTAATTATACTAATCAAGACTTCTGGTCTATGAAGACCAGACTTATTAATTATATTACTGAAAATTTTGGCAGTGAATTCAACGATTTTGTTGAATCCAGTTTAGGCATCATGCTTATTGAAAACTGGGCTTTTATTGCCGATACTTTATCTTTTAAAATTGACCAAATTGCCAATGAAGTTTTCATTGATACTGTTACTGAACTTGACAATGCATTTAGATTGGCACAACTCGTTGGTTATACTCCAACGCCGCCAATTGCTGGTAAGTCATTGTGGAGTGGCAGAATTGCCAATACTTTTGATGTTGATTTGAGAATACCAACACCATATATTGTTGATATTGTAAATGGTGAAATTTCAACAACAATAGAATTGTTTTCAGCAGATCCTTTAAATAGACCAATTTTTGATGATGATATTATCATACCTTCTGGTCAGTTAATTAACACAAATGTTGTTGGATTGCAAGGAAGAACTTATACTGATTTTTTCACATCAAACGGTGGACCTAATCAGTCATATTCACTTTCTTTTAATCCTGTTTTATTGGATTCAATTAGAGTTTATGTTGATGGTTCTCAATGGGAACAAGTAAAATATTTCACAGATTCTGAAGCAAGAAGAGAGTACAGAATTGAATTCACTGCTAATTACAGCGTTTTTGTAATCTTTGGAAGTAATAGAGCTGGTTATATACCTACTTCTGGATCTAATATTAGAGTTGTTTATAGAGTTGGTGGTGGCACATCTGGTAATATTGTCAGCAATTATGCTAGTGCGGAAGCATTAGTGCCAATTGATGGAGAAGTTTACAATGCAGTTGTAACATTAACAAACTACACTAAAGGCGAGTTTGGATACGAAGGCGATACAATTGATGATATTAGATATAAACTTCCTGTATATGCACAAACACAAAACAGGTGTGTAAGTGGCAGTGATTACAAAAATTTTGCTAATTTGTTTACGACATCATATAATGGAACGATGGGAAAGGCAAACGCTGTTTTGAGACACAGTGGTTGTTCAGCTAATATCATCGAATTCTATATTCTTGTTAAATTGGATAATTTTAATTTAGCCAAAGCAAATTCTCAGTTTAAATACGAATTCCAAGATTATATGAATGACAAGAAAATGTTAACAGATTATATTTCATTAAAAGATGGAGAAATAATTTATGTTGATATTGCTATAAATGTTGTTCTTGATAAATATTATAAAAAATTTCAAGATGAAATTAAAACACAAATACAAAACCGAGTTAATGCATATTTTGCATTAAGTAATTGGGATTATGGTCAAATTTTAAGAGATATTGATATTGTCAAAACTTTGTCTGATTTACAACAACCGAGAAGATATGAAATCAATTTTGTTACAACTAATCCACAAAATGGCGGCAAACAGGTGATTGCTAGATATTTTGAAATTATTAGATCAGAAAATATTCAAGTTAACTTTACATATGAGTAAAAATAATGATTAAAAGATTTGATAACAATCCAAAAGTTAATGATAGGGTGGAGTTTATTCTTCTAACTCCAGATGCTAACGATTGTTTTACTGAAAATCCATATGCATTTGTTGATATAACAATTTATTATATTCAGAGAGATTTTGCAAACATAAACATAAATGAATATGAAGAAATAACTTCACAAAAAGGACTTGAATTAAAATATTACGAACTTAATAATATAGCATGTGATAATCCAACTGAAGAAAATTTGAAAAATGCCAGTGATGCTAAACAAACATTTTTAAGTTCTCAAATAAAAACTAATTTTTATTATTTAAATTCTCAGGTTGTTTTTCAGCAAGGAAGTGGTTCTAACCCTTTGTGGTTGAAGGATGGAAGTGTTGAGTTTCCAATAGTAAAACCAGAAGCAGATTCTAAACTTTCTTATTCTAGATTTGTGTTTTACTGGGATGCATTTAATGTTAGAGAAGGCGATTATTTTATTTGTTGGAAATGGAAACCAAATGTTTCTGGAGATACTATAAGCGCACATATTAAGTTTTATCTTGATTCAGACATTGCCACTACTACAAGTAATCCTACACATCGCACACCTCGTGATAAATATTATGATCTGCTTACAAGATATTTGCCAGAAATGTATAAGCAGAAATATTCAGCAGTAGATTTGAGTCCTGAAATTCTTGATAAATTAAATGTAAGTGTTGGTCAGGGCTTTACAGTTTTAGAAAACTTAGCCAATCAAATTATTGATTTATATGATGCCAATATCATACAAGAACAACTACTTGTTTATTTGGCTAGTATGTTTAATTTGACACTGCGTAGCACAGATCCTACCAGATGGCGTAAGCAAATTAAAAAAGCGATACCTCTTTATAAAAGAAAAGGTACATTTGAAGGCTTAAGGCAAGCTCTCGATGATGCGGGAATTAGAATATTAAGTTTTTCACAACTTTGGTTTGTAGGAACAGATTATACATACACAGAATCGTTCGCATATACAGGAAACACAATTTGGGAATTGGACAAAGTATCTTTGCCTGTTAATGAAGAATATTTCAAGCTTGAATTTGAAGATAATAACAAATCATATTATCAAATAAATTTATCAAATGTTGAAATTGTGACTGGCGGTGGTCAATCTTTTCTAAAGTGGAAAGGAAAAGAATTAGCTGCTGGCGATAGAGTTAAAATAACATATCAAATCAAAGAATTTAAAACAGAAACACAAATTCAAATACACAACTATGTGACAAACTTACCTCTTGCAGATACAAGAGACGACAGAACTTTTGAATTTCCAAAAAAAGACTGGAACACTCGTGTAATAGAAGAATCAGATTCTTTGTTTGATTCAATTGTTTCTGTAAAAAATCCATTTTACGATCCAATTAAATTTGGAAAAATCAGAACAGAATTTCCTTACAGTGAACAAGCTTATAACATGGATGAATACAATGGATCTTTAAGAGATTCATACGATCCTAAAGATATTGATAAAAACTTTGTTGAGCCATGCAGAAACACTATAAGTTCTCATTTTAACATAGACCTTCTTATCCAAGATTTGTCAAACACAAGATTGGTTGAATCTCAAGAAATTATCGAACAATACATACCATTTCATGCAGTTTTGCACACATTAAGATTTAATGGTTATTTTGATGACATTATTGTTCCTCCAATTGAAACAATTCAATGTTTGATTCAATATGCAGGAAATGAAAATATTATAAGTGGAGAAGCAAATTCTGTATTTAACAGAAATATGCCACTTGGATTGTATAGCAATAAAGTTTTAAGAAATGTTCTTGCTACAGAATCTCTTGAGGATTCTGGAACAACAACTGCTTACAACGAAGAAATAAGATTGTTTTCTCCGCTCTATAATTTAGATGATGTTGGATTAGACACGGACCCACCAGAAACATTTTTAGAAGTTCTTGCACCTCATGTAAATGCTGGAGAATACACTCTTAGTAATGCGAATGGTCATACAGCAAAAATTGCATCTGGATCACCTTTGGAATTGATAAACACTTCTAACTTTACATTCAGATTATCAAATATTATATTTTCGTCAGCAAATTTTGATATTTATCAAGACAATATTTATCAATTATCGGATCAAACATATCATTTTGTAATGTACCCAATTAAAACTCTTTGGGATGTTCAAAATGGATATGCCACAAATAGTTGGAAAGTTTATATTGATTCAAATAGCACATATTATAACATCATCAATGTTTCAGATAATATAATTTTTATTGAAAATGATGGAAGTCTTTACAATGTGAATATATTTAATTTTGATTATAAAATTGTTGATCAAAATAATAATATAATTCTTTCAAGTTCTTCTGGAAATTACTTTGTAACAAAAAGAGCAAGAGTTGAGATAAGTCCATCTGTTGGAATAAATGATATTACAAGATTTTTGACTACACAAAATTATTTTTATTATGATGCAAATTTTACACAATATTTAATATCTGGTTATTCCAATGATAATACCCAAAATTTTTATATTCTTGATTGGAATCTTGGAGATGTTGCGTCAGCTAGTGGTAAGTTTTTAAAACGACTAATTAATGATTCAACAGGAAACTTCAATTATAGTCAAATGAAACTCCTTAAGCCGATTGGTTGGCCTACATTCACAAGCATAGGCGATCCAAATGCTCTTGAAAACAGCAATTTTATTGAAAATTATTTGGTTGAATATGCTGGAACTAAGTTTTCTATTTTAAAAGAAGAAACAATTGGTCCTGATACATATGTTTATATTACTGGCAAATTTTATTCTTTTGGCACACAAACATATGGCGGAACTTCTGTTTCTTATAATTTGTACAGATATACAAAGGATGCAGCAACAATCATGGGTGAAGACTTTAACTTTATTGACAGAAGCGGTCAAGAACTGATTACAAGTCAGGTCGAAAACATGTCTATGGGAATTGTTAACACGTTAGCTTCAAAACCAGAAAATGAAGAATTTTCTCAACAACTTGAAGGAATACAATATACTATTTTAAGAAGAGATGGTACTGAAACAAAAGGTGATTTATGACAAATGACAAAGTAGCTTCAATAGGTCTTGTTAATGGAGTTATTCATGATAAGGATGGATCAACTCGTGTGATTGATTTCAAGAATACCGTATTAGTTGGAGGCCGTTCTTCAGTAGTTAATTGCCTCACCAATAATATTGGCTCAAGTTTCAATTACTATGTAAGTAGAATGATTTTCGGTGATGGTGGTGTCGATGGTAGTACTTTACGCTATGTAAATCCTGAAAGAACAGGCTTGTTTGGAATTACAAGAGCAACCAAGACTGTAATTGCGTCAATTGATCAATCTAACCCCACACAGGCCATTTTTACTTCAGTATTGGGCTTTGATGACGCAAATGGATACGGGCTGTCAGAGATGGCTCTGGTGTTAAATGATGACACATTGTATTCAATGGCAACATTTCCAACCTTGTCCAAAACAAGCGATATACAAATCGTTTGGAACTGGCGAGTAAATTTCATCTGAGAATAGTAAATAATTTATGCCAGATATAGATTTAATACCGATACCATCGTACCAACCATTACAGCCATATTATTGGACATATGATAATATGCCTCTTGAGGCTATTAATCAAAGAGAACAGATCATTAATAATGCTGTAGATGCCAATACAGAAATACTTCGTGCTTCTATTGGCTCTACAGGATCTCTTAACGTAAGACTTGATCAGTCACTTTTACCAAACGGTGATTTAAGAGCAGCAAAAATAGATGAAGCATTGCACAATATTGGTTCTCACGAAGATGGATCTTATGACGGTGTTGATTATGTGAGAATGACATTGTCAGAGCGAGAAAAACTTGCACTGATAGCAAACGAAGCTAAAAATGTTACACTTCAGGTTGATTTGATTTCAGAAGTTGTATTTTTTGACAATGGTCCAATAATTTTTGAAAACAGTAGCACAATAAGCTTTACTGTAAATCAACCAAACAGAATATCAGCAGATGTAACAGTAGGTCTTCAAAATGCTCATAGACACTTTTATCAAATTACACCATTGAGTAAAAATTTAACAAATGATTATATTAATTTTATTACTGGATTAAATGTTCCTTATACGCAAGGTTCTTTACGAGTTTATGTCAACGGAACAAGATTGTTTTCAGATATTTCAATATATTATGCTCCTCCTGTTCCAACCAGAATTTGGCTTGAAAATAAATTTACAGAAACTGTTGATGGACTTGGATTTTACTTTGATAACCAGATAAAAGCGGACGATGTAATAAGAATTGATTTTGATTTGCCTTTAGATTAAAATTATATATAGCTTTCTCTATTATTAAGACTTCCATACACAGAGGTACTTATGATAGAAAAATGCAGAGAAGTTTTGTCTAAATATAATGTTCCTCAAAGACATTCTGATTTTCAAATAGAAAAATTTATTATTGGTAAAGAACATTCTTTTCACGGTCGTATGTGGCAGTGTATGAGAGAAATAGAAACTAGATATGACAGTCTTGTAAATATCAATTTTGAAATAGAAAATCAAAAAGATGATATTATTTTGAAAAAAATTGAAAAAGATAAGAAAATCAAAGTAGTTGTAATTGACGAAGAACTATCAATTGAGATTAGAAA
>Ga0181348_1001167_pt1 | contig 11555 bp, 5 predicted proteins | sample Su13VDMM110DN_FD_130092 | JGI IMG/M metagenome (GOLD analysis project Ga0181348, IMG submission 130092) | Freshwater viral communities from Lake Michigan, USA - Su13.VD.MM110.D.N | ecosystem: Environmental > Aquatic > Freshwater > Lake | place: USA: Michigan | collected 2013-07-16
ACATTTTGATCTTGCAAGCGTTGTATGGTCCAAGCAACTTTCTCTTCAGCTATATTTCTTTTATTCGCTTCTGTGTCCGAGTAAGCTCTTTCTACCCCTTGTTCAAACGTAATATCTTCCTCTTGTGTTAATGGACGATGCAAAGGATTCTCCGCACTAGACATAACCATATCAGCAAAACTATTCCATTTACCATAGTCATCACGCATAATTGGTTCGCCATTTTTATCTTTGGCAGGTTTACCTTCAGCGTCTAATACTTCAACTTTAGGAAACATTGCAGTACCCATAGCGTGGAAAACCTCGTGTGGAATTATACCTAATTGTAAATAATTGTATTCACCGGTAAATGGATCTTGTCCATATAACCTATCCTTATTTATAATAATCTCTTTTTTGCCAGCATCGTAGCTAGGATTAACACCTGGCCCTAAACTTTTAATTACAAATTTTACAGGTATTATTTTGTTATCTTCTTGTTTATTAATAGTCTCTAATGCCTTACCAGCAACAGAACTTAAATAAGCTTCTAATTTTTTATCATCTCTAGCTAAAGTGTATCTAAGATCTTCGTTTTTTTGTATTTGTTTTAATGGTTCCAGTACGGATACGTGATCATTGTATTGACGCTCTAAAGCATCCATCTCGCTTTTAGTATCTTTATACTCTTTTGATTCTGGTTTCAGATCAACTAATGAGCTATTCAAACCTGCATATTCAGTACTTAATGTACCTATTTTATTTTGTATTTCATTAATAGAAGCATTTATTTTACCGATGCTTTTTAAGTCATTAGACTTTAAGTGACTAATACCTAATGCGCCAAATACAATAACATCCGCTATATTCTGTTTAGTGTCACCGCTTAATGTACCATAATGTTCTTTTATAAAAGTGTCATAGTCTTGATGCCCTGTTATATCACTAACTGCACCTTCTAACATACCGCCTATTTTACCACCAGCAACACCACCTAACCCAGCAGACAATCCTGTATTAACAACATTGTTTATCATTCTCCATCTAGGGCTAAGATTCAATGGGCTAAACCTTGTTAAGTTACCACCAATATAAAAACCTGCGCCAGAACCAGCTTTTGCACCTAACACGCCTTGCATCTTCGCTTCTTCCCAAACTATTTTAGTTGTGTGATAAACACCTTTTTTCCAACCACTACCAACTTTATAAGCTTCCCATAATTTAGCTACCTTACTACCAGCACTTGTAGCCGCTGCTATTGTACCTAATCCTCCTGTGGCCGCCTCGACTGCACCTAACTCAACAACAACTGGTATAATACCTGTAGTAGTTTGAGATATAACTTCACCTAAATTCTTATCTAAATGTTTCTTATCTTTTTCGTCAAGTTTTAAATTATTAATATTAGTTACTTTACCTATATTATCTGCTAACGTCCTATTAGTTTCTATTTTAAAGCCTTCACTAACTTCACCAGTGCGTAAATCTTTTGTTGCCCAAGTTTTAAATAATTCATTACCTAATGCTTTAACAAAGTTTTTACCGGACTCTTTAAAACCTAAATCAATACTTTCTGGTTTAACATTAAATACATTCAAGTATCCTAATGCTGTTCTATCCGCTGTAACACCTTTAGAATATTGTTTCCATTCGTTTAAGTCATTATCAATGTTCTCGGCTTTCTTACCGCCTTTAAAACTAAATATGTTTGCACCAGCTCCAAAAGCATCTAATGTTTTTCTAGGTACATTCCTAGCTATCATTTCACCGGCTTTGTTATAACCTATCTCAGCGCCACTAGCCAATATATTGTTTTTTAAATACATTAATCTACCATCAGGCTCCTCATCTTTTTTCAAGTCAGTTATTACAACATTAACTTTTTCTTCAGCATGTTTTTTAATACCATACCATTTTTTGTTAATATCTACCCAGGCTCTTTGCAATCCTTCACGCGGTGTACCAGCATATAATGCTAATGCAGTATGTACATCTTTAGATATATCAGAAACTTTTGAAGGATCCTTAGTTGTTATTTTAGATTCTGGTATATGACTAAAATCAGTATTATTAATATAGAATTTTGTATCAGGACCAAAAGCTTGTTTCTTTAGTTTTTCAAATTCTTTTTCTTGCAACCCTAATTGTGTTTTAAGATTCGCTTGAGCAGCGACGTCAACTTTTTTACCAGCCAAAGCTTGCTGTTCTAATTCATATAAGTTTGTTTTTATAGACTCTAGACCATTACTTTTTTGTGCTAATGTTTTAAGCTTAGCATCTTTTTGCTCGTTAGCAAATTGTTCCCTAAAGTATTTAGGCGCATTAGGTAATGTAGACATGTACTCGCCGGTAACATCATCTAATTTTGCTTTTTCTTCTTTTGCTAATTTCTGTAAATACTTAGTTACAACTATATCTGTATAACTCTTATCAACACCATACAGCTCACTTATATTTTTATCCTTAGATATATAGTCTTTTACTTTTTCAAATGAATCTGGATCGTTTATGGCTTTATCATAAGATTGTGTGGCGCCAATACTCTCATCGATTAACTTGGGTAAGTTGTTTGCTAAGTAACCCTTCAATGCTGGTATTCTATTATTCATTAAATCATTAGCCTTCTCATCTTCGGTCATTAATTTGTCACCTTCTTTTTTAAGATGCATTTTATTAACCATAGACTTAGGTATACCAGTTGACTTATATAAATTACTATCTTGATTGTTATTGTTTAAGAAACTATTTACACTTAACCTATCAAATTCTGTCGATGGATTTTCAATTGAATTAATAGGTCCAATAGCCGTTTGCTTAGTTACCGTACGAGGCACCATAAATGATGTAATCTCACCGGTCTTTTTAGATTTTATTATTGCCTTGTTTATCTCACCAGTCTGGGAGCCAACTTTATTTACCTCGGAAGATATTGTAACTACATAGTCATTACCTACTTTTTTCTGCAGATTACTTTTAATATAGTCTGCAGGTTTATCAGTTAGATCATTATAATCAATATTGTATTTTGGTGCAATCGGTTTAGGTTGAAATAATTTATTAGGCGTAAGCGCTGCCATGCCTAATGGATCAGCTAATTTTGTAGGTTCAACTTTAGGTGTTAATGTAGTTTGTTTTTTTGCAGTCTTATTAAATACATCAACAACAGGTTTTGTTTCAACTAATGGTTTAACAACCGGCTTAGGTTTGACAACCGGTTTAGGTTCTTCAACAACGGGTTTTGTCTCAACTACAGGTTCTGTAGTATCCTCAACAACCTTTTTTGTTTTATTAAAAACATCGACTGGTTCTTTTAATTTCATACCCTTTCTCTTAATAAAAGAATCGGCACCTTCTGGAGTACCGATTGTTTTAACTAAATCATTATAAGAGTATTCTTTACCTATTGCATCTTTATATATTTCTGGCATATTTATTTAATTATTGTAGATCAAATTTTTCTTTAAGTTGTTCTGGAGTTTTACCTGCTACGTTATATGTTTCTATTACGCCTGTTCCCTTCCTTTTTAATAATGTTTTATTATTACCTGCTACTCTTTCCCAATTACTTAACACTTCTTTTAATTTGAAAAGCTTATCAATGATAGCTCCACCAGTCAAAGTTGATGCTGTTGCATATATACCATTACGTATTGCCGCATTCTTTTCAGTCTCAGTTGGTTTGTTATCTTTATCTTTACCATATTTTGCAGCATCAAGATATTTTTGGCGTGTATCTTTTGCCTCTTGAGTAACATTTGTAACCGCACCTGAAGCATATGGTTTGGCTAGATTGTTGCTATACACCTTAGTTGCATAATCAATAGCTATTTGGTCTTGTTGAGCCTCATAACCTTCTTCATTTGGTTTAAGCAATGTTTCAGATGGGGAATGGCTTAATGTGTTATAGAATAAATCAGAGGCGTTTGCACTAACATAGCTTTTAAAGGTAGCATCATTTTTCATAGTGGCTACCGCTTGGTCAGGATCTATAACTAAGTATCTAAGTTTATCGCCACCTTTAGTAGCAGTGTCAATATTTTTTAACATTGATTGCCCTTTGCTTTCGATGATCTTTGACATATCACCTTCAAATTTTGAATGATCTACTTTAGAATCATATTTAAGGAAGTTTTTATTTATTAAAAAGTTATTTAATGATATGGGTTGTTGTCCTTCTTTGGTTAATACGTATGATGATGCCTTTGGATCAAACGATAGCTTTAAAACCCCTTTTGAATAATCCTCGGCAATTTGTCTATTCCTAATATTTTCAGGCGTATTACTAAACTTACCTTCTTTTTCTAACTCTATATTTGCTTGTAGTGTTGATTCAAATGTTGCTTTGGCTGTGTTAAGATTGCCAAGGCTTTGCTTTAGTCTTATTGCTTCAGCTCGTTGTTCACGTGTGCCACCAGTTTTTGCTATTGACTCACCTAAACTACTAAATGTTTTATAGGCATCCATTATTGCCGATCTACCTGATTCATCACTTGCATTAATACCAGCTAACGCTGTTGCGTTTGCTTCATTATATGGATCTAATATTGCGCCAACCCTTTCGTTGTAGGTAATCTCCTCTTTCTTGCGTTCTTTTTCTCTATCCTCTATTTCTTTTAGCCTAGTTTGCCCTTCTTTAAAACTAGTATTAAATGCCTCCATAAAGGCATTAGGATTTTGATCAATATACTTTGGATTTTCGTATGACATAATTGCCTATTGTTTTCTTTAAAATTTTTTATTGATTACTCTTTTTTTGCTAATCCTGCGGTAGCTAATGTTCCTGCTGCAGAACCTAAACCTGACCACATTGCTGCTTTACCAGCTGCGGCATTTTGCATCTCATTTTCTGCCATACCTGAAACTCTATTTAAATCAGCAGTTTGCCTAGACTCTTGTGTACTGAATTTAAATTCTTCACCCTGCGCTTTCTTCATTTGAACATCTGCTTCACCTTGGGCTCTAAGTTTGTTATTTTCAGATTCTTGCCTGTCAATATCACTAGCAATATTCATTTTACTTTCTAAAGATAATTTAGCAAGCTGTGTTGCCATACCACTACCTCCGCCAGATTGTCTCATTGCATCTAATGAATTAGCTAAGCTTACATCTGCTTGCTCAGCTTTAAATTCAGCACCTTTAGTATTGACTGTTAAGCTAGCAAATGGATTTGTAATATTTGCATAAGGATTTATTGCTGCCTGCCTATTCTTAGCCATATCATCGGCTTGCGCCGCTAATGCAGCTGCCCTTTTCTTTGCTTTTGCGGAGTCTATACCTCCTTTAACCGCACCCGCTACCGCTACCCCTGCTGCTATTGCTGTTGCTACTGCCATATTATAATTTCTTTATTAATTCGTATGATTTTCTTTCATCAACATTGTAACCTAACCTTTTGTGTGTTTCTATTAAACTTTTGTTTCTACCTATAGTTACAACATATTTATAACCTAGGTTTTTAAATGTAAGTTCTATAACTGTTATGAGCATGTCTATGGCTTCGCTACGGTCACTTTCTCTATATTCTGGGTTAGATACTATCCAATCTAAAAATATTGTCTTAGAATTGCTCGTATACACAAATCCCGCAACTATAGGTATATTGTTCTTTTCTATTATTACACCACCTGTACCATTCTCAGGCAGCATATCCTTCTGCATATTAGGCCATCGCCACCATTTCCACCAAGAACATAGTATTTCCCAGTCGGATTCTTTTATCTGTCTAGCTTGTAATTCCATTTAATTTAATTTAATAAGATGATTTGTCATATGTAGCTGTAACTGTATATAAGTTTTGTTGATCCGTGCCTAAGTTACGTAGTTGGATTTCAGCATATATACCTTTAACACCACTTATATCTCCGCCGAATGATACCTCCTCTTCTTTGACTGCAGTATTATTTTTTATAGTAGCAAAATATTTATTTTCAAGTTTACTAAACCCAACTTTATAATTTAAACCCTCTATTGCGTCATAAAAGTAGCCATTACTTATACCAGATGATGTATCAGTATAATTATTTGGTGTTATTTGTAACGCAGTATCTGTGTCTGTTGTTAGATTATATACCCACCACCCATCTGTGCCTTCGTAGTTTATTGTTTTAAAACTTTTTATTACCGAAGGATCTTCATTAACTATTAGTGTTATATAAGACCCGTATTGGTTACCATAAAAACTATTTCTAATATAACTATCCGAATGTTGCCACAAATCGCCATATTTAAAAGTATAAAATGAACTATTTAAACTACAACCAAACTCAGGTTCATATGAATATCTACTAGTCCAACCTTTTACATTTTCATCAAAAGATAATGTTTGCGTTGCATTTGAATCGTCTATAGGTTTTATTGAAACAACATAATTATGATTGTGAATATCATACATGCCATACGATAATTTAGATATTTTTAGTGTATCCCTAAAATAGTCATGCATTCCGGTATCTGATATTTCAGTTAACCCATCTTGCGATAACCTCATTACAGCCGCTCTTGTCTTGTCTACAAAATATTTTTTACCACCATAATGAGCAAAACTTTCAGGGTTTATTGTGCCATATCTACCTAAATATTCATGTACTTCACCAATAACATTTGACGATGCAGTAACGTCAGCTCTACCATCCGCCGTAAACAAAGCATTCTTATTTATTAAAGCCACACTAACTTTGTCCTCCTGTATAATAGTTAAGTTTGTGTCTTCAGAAAACAACTTTGTTATCGGGCCATTAGATATTTCTAATGTTTTAACAATATTCTCAGCCATTGAAAATTGGTTGCTATTGTTTATGTTAGTTGTTGAGTTAATTATACCAGAATATATTAATGAGTTACTACGTTCCTCATAATTGTATGTTTCATCAACTATGTATGCTTTCACACCTAGATCAACCTGCATATCGTTAAATCCGCCATTAATTCTAGATTCTTCAACATGCCACCTATTAGCTGTGTCGCTATCTATATTGGATAATATGAATGTATTATAAAAGTCTATAGGTACTGTAACCGCCATGTTATATTTTTTTTATATTTATCACTTATATATTGTACATATTAGTAAGATTATTCTTTTATAAACCTTACCCCAAAGCCCCAGTTAGCAGGTTTAGTCGTAATCCACGCTTCGGCTTCTTGACCAAAAAGTATAAGGGTAGTCATTGCACCTGTTCCCCCTGTATTCGACCAAAAACCAGTTACATAGCCATTGGGGTCAAACGCATATTGCTGGTCTCGTTGTGCATTTGGGAATGCTCGGAACCCAGAAATATTATTACCAATGCTGTTATATGGTGTATTAAAAGCCACCCATTTTCCAGTACCCGCTTGAGTGGTGCCCGCCTCTTTTAGTTTCAATCCAGCCTCGGAGACACCTAAAAAGGAATTAAGGCTATTAAATTCAGCTCCGGTTGGCATACGATAACCGACAGGAGCAAACTGCTTTCTTAAATTAGTATTATTTAAAGACAAAGTGTCATATATCCCAAGCACTGCATAGCCATTATATATTTTACCATAAGTAGGTTCATATGCGGAATTGTTTTCGAACCAGCACCAAGCCCCGTATTGGGCATTTTTCCAAGTTGTTTGATCATCAATTCTTGGTATTGCAGTTCCATCTCTATAAGTGGAAATATTAGCATTTTTTAGAGTCCATTGTAATCCATTTATTAAAATATCATTATGATCATAAATAATACTGGCATTGCCAACTAGGGCTCCTGCCCCATTGTTACAATCTGATACTCGTAAATTTATTCTATAGCGAGCATTTGGCACTAAGTTTAATAATTGCGAAGTAGTATTTATTTTGCTAATTGAAAATGTCCTTACGCCAAAAATATCTGTAGTAAAAGTAGAATCAAACCAATCAAGATTTGCGGAATTTAATACCACCGGGGCAGCTGTCGAATTAGCCCAGTTTGGGTATGGGCTATTATTACTAGTACAGTTAATATTATATGCATAATTTTCGTCTGTAAATCTCTCAATACTATTTACAGAATAAACTATATCATCACTTTGATAATCTTGTAAGGCTGAACCATTCCTGGCCGAATAAGTTGTGGGATCTAATGACTGCGCGGCTACAGAAGCATTGCTACCTCTATATTGAAAGGTATTATACCCGGATAAATCATTAAAAAACGGGTTTATATTAGTCAAGCTCAGTGTAAGACCAGTTGCATCATCATCATATCCGGCTCCAAAGTAGTGTGTCCTAGTGTCTGTTGGTACAGCTGGGTTTTGTGTTGTAACTTTTAGTGCAAATTTAAATGTTTGGTTAGGCAAATTTAATCCACTATATCTATACGCTCTAGTTAATCGTATTCTATAGTTACCACTATTAAGCACTATTTCAAAATAAGTTAACGGGTTTGTTATTACAGTATTACTGCCATTTTTAATACTGTCTATTTCAATATTTGTTAATGTAAAATTACCTAGTTGATATTTTATTTTTAAATCATTCACAAAAGTGTTGCTAATTGTGCTTTCGGGAAATGAATTTATAGTAGTTGACTCTTCTAGATTTGAAAAGAAAAATAAAGATGGGGGGGTTTCTCCATTTTCTTGTTCGTCAGCTAATAAATAATTTATGTCTTCTACTAATCCACTAGTAGAAGTTTCCCAATATATATCAAGGCTAGAAACTGCTGGTTTAGTTTCGTATACTGTTAATAATGGTGTAATTTGGCTACCAGTCCCTACGGTACCAAATTCTCTATTTAAATCATATATTTCTGCTTGTAAATTATTTTTTGATAATTCATATATACTAGCGTTTGATATAGCATATTCGCTAGGCGTACCAACACTTAATATATTTATTGCTTCTTTATTAGTTACATTTTGTTGTATTGGTATACCTGATGAAATAGTTACTTTTGAATATATTTTTTGTTTACTAACTGTTATTCCAGAATCACGGTTAACATCCATAGAAGCGCGTGGTATTTTATTCATGTTATCACCATGCAAACTTAAATATGACTTATAAGTGGTGTCCGCAGCTGGCGCAACAGAGATTCCCTGCATATTATATACATTATAATAATCTTGTTCTACTTGCTTAACAACAATTTTATATGAATGCCAACCATTTATATTTATTATATATTTAAATAATCCAATACTGACATTAGTAGCCTTAGCAGTTGTATATTCTGTGGTACTAATAGGTAACTTACATGTTACAGTAGTGGTATAAGGGCCAGTGCCTGATTGAGATAATGCTATAATTTCCGTATTTTCCGTATATATGCCTTTTAAGTATTGACCTAAGACTAAACCATTATTAATACCTGTAGTTAATAGCGACGAAGACGAAGTCAATGTTAATGTATAATTATTAACGACTGCACTGTCACATGAAACTAACTTTACTTTACTGCTGTAAGGCGAACTTATAGCCAAACCGCTTTCCGCTCCAATTACAGGGGTGCCAAAGTTTATCGCTAAGCAAGTGCCATTCCATAGATCAGTTGTAGTTTCATAAATAGGGTTTATTGATGTTGATGAGTTTAAATATGGGGCATAAACAAACGCGTTTTTAGCATTTATTGGCAATATAACACTAGATTGCCTACCAAATATATCACTTAATACAACTCCTACCGAATATGGTCTTTTTTGTTTTAAAGAATGTTGTGGATATTTCCCCCCGGTTGCCGTGCCAATTGTGTCTATTAATGTTTCGCCAGCTATAATATCCGACTTTTGTCTTATAGTGATAGAGTAATTTAATTTAGGCAATTGTATATTCTGCACATAATTACCATATATTATTCTACTACCAGCAACCTCTTGCGCCATAGCTTTAACAGGCACATTATCGTATGTCCTGCTATACTGACTCTCTGGTAATGTTTTGTAAGGTTTATTACCATTGTAGGTATATACAAATATTGATGTAGGCACATTAGCGGTTGTTGATGTTGTATAATTAACAGCAAAATCATTTCTATTAAAATCTATATAATCAATTACTTTTATTGCGGTTGAGTCAGCGCTTTTTAATAGTATTTCTATACCTGTGACATGATAATAAACAGGCATATTAGATGAAGGCATTTGTACACTAATCTTTACAGAAGCAATATCATTAATCATAGACGACACTAATGCTGTGTGTATAATTTTTGTCTTATCTGCAGCCACCAACTTGCCGTTTTCTCTTGGCACAAATAATATTTGTGTAAATGGAGCTATAATAGAATATTCATTATCTTTAAATTTATATCTATATGATAGTCTTACAAACTTATCTAATAAGTAATCATTAATATTTCCAGTGTCAGTACGCTTAAACAGATTTTCGACTTTAGGTGCTAAATAAGGAGAATATCTAATAATTGATAGTTGCTCTTCGGTAATATATGTTCTTTCTCCGGATAATATAGCTTCTACATTTATCCTTCTTGGTTGATTAAACCCATCAGTCCAGAATAATAAATTTTCTACTAAGTTGATACCAGTAATTAAGTGGTTTTTACTAAAGTTTAAGAAATGCCCTTGAACTAATACGATAGGTTGGGTTGTTTCATTTTCTCTATGCATTAATATAGCGCACCTAGAAGTCGCGTAAGGGGCCTTTGGCACCGCAACAGTATCTGTAAAATTTGTTACAAACCAAAATATACGGTTTCCTTTTTCATCCGGTAATGCACCTATGGTAATAGTATTTTCGTCACCATCGTATAATTTTGTAAGATAAGATAATCTATTACCTAATAGGTTCTCAACTGTACCAACATTAGACCCTTCTGATCTTGACGTATTTAAATTAACTGCATCTCTATATTCACCGGCAGGGACAAGTCGATTGTCCATGTCCTTGTTCATTTTGGACTTAAGGAAGTTATTTTTAGATTCTGCCATTATATATTAATGTTTTATTTGTTTTGATTTGCCTCTCATAACCTGAGTTAGCTCTTCCATTTTAAGATTTGATAATCTTATTTTAGCATTACGTTTCGCACTTATACTGCTTTTCTTAAATCTTTGCACTATATATTCCGGAACGTTTAATTTGGATGCTAATATAGAATAAGCAATATGCATGTATAAAGCTTCCTCAGCCATCTTATTAACACGCATTTCAAAATCTGTACCTAAACTATCTGAGGTATATTTTAATATTATAACTTTACCCGCTAATTCACTACTAAAAGAAAAGTTGCCTTCTCTTTCATTAATTGTAAAACAACCATTTAAATGTGATGATTCAGGATTTAAACCATATCGTGTTGTTGTATAATAATTATAAGTACCATAATTATCATAGTTTGTTAATCCTTCTATTTTTGTTGTACCCCAACGCCCTTCAGCTATCGATGTAGCTGTTATAACGTTCCCAAACTCATCATAAATGTAATCACCATCGTAATTATCATCACTATCATTTGTTTGCAGTATGGATTGAACAGGGTTGCTCGTTAGCCTTGTTGGTAGTATAATACGTTCTATACCCATATCGTCAACGTATGTTATTTTAACATAGTTAACATAATCTTTTGGGAATGGTATAGACATACTCAATGGCACCTCAATTTCTTGTGACTTAACTG
>Ga0181348_1001168_pt1 | contig 11553 bp, 9 predicted proteins | sample Su13VDMM110DN_FD_130092 | JGI IMG/M metagenome (GOLD analysis project Ga0181348, IMG submission 130092) | Freshwater viral communities from Lake Michigan, USA - Su13.VD.MM110.D.N | ecosystem: Environmental > Aquatic > Freshwater > Lake | place: USA: Michigan | collected 2013-07-16
CGCGTTAGATACGTGGAAGTATTCTAAATCGTCAAAGATAGCTGAAACTTCAGAAGAAACAACAATCCAGTTAGCTCCACCTCTCAATGTAGATTTGTGAATTTGTGCTGATAATTGGTTAATAGCCGTAATCAACGTTTGATTCCAATCTTTTTGAGTGTAAGATGTAGTTAAACCGTTTACTCTTCTCCATCCGTTGTAATCCCAACGTAAATTCCAAGCTGCTCCTTTACGTAAGTCACGTAAAATTTCACGGTCAATCTCAGCTGCAACTTGCTCAGATAACAATGCAGTTAACTCAGCCTCAGCGTCGATGTTATGGAAAGCCGCAACGTCTTGAGCTAACTCAGGTGACCATTGTGCTCTTAATTTTCTTTCAGTAACTGATACTGTAACTGACTCTAAGTCAAAAGATACCTCACCAATTCTGTCTTCGAATTCTAAATCAGCGTAACGTTTGAATACCGCTACAAATGATGTAGTTGTCGCTGCAGATGTGATTGTTGTACCTGTGTAACCATCTAAAGTATCTGCTCCACATCCAACACAAGCTGGACAAGACAAATCAACTTCAAGGTAGATATAACCTTCAGCATCACAGATAGATTTAAATGAACCACCATTACTGTTAGTTGTTGAACTACCGAATGTTGTGTTAACCGTACTACCGTATTGAACGATACCTTTACCGTATTGTTGTGTAACAACTCTAAATAATAAAGCCGTGTTAGCCGCTACTTCACAAGCTGAAGTTGCACTTACTGCTAAACCTGAACCTTTAGTGATAACTAAATCAGATAAGAAAGTTTCAGTATCTATTTCTTGACCATCAGGTCCGATTAATTTACCTGCACCAACTTCAGAGAAACCTGACATTTTGATGATTACTTTTCTTACTGTAGCACCATTTAATTCTGTAGACTCATCAATTAATTCAGAACCTGACCATACTTGAACTCTTGTACTTGCAGTTACTGCTGTAAATTGTCCTTTAGAATAATCAAATAAACCCGATGGATTTAAACCTGGTTCTGCTCCTTCATAAAATAAATCATAAAGGTTTTTGTTACCATAAGTAGTACCGTTACCGTATCCAGCACCAACTGCAGGACCATCAGGTGCACCTACAGGTGCGAAGTGTTGGTTATTTGAATCATAACCTTGAATTTTAGGTACGAAGAAGAACAATTTACCGATTGGTAAGTTCATTGCTTGTACTGAAACGATTTCATTCGCTAATAATTTAGAGAATACACGTCTAACGATAGGGAAAACTACAGTTTCGAACGCTCCGTTTGAACCTTCTGAAGTTGCCTCGTTAATTAAGAAAGACGCTTGATTCTCATATAACTGAGCTACGTTTTCTTTTAAGTGACCTGTTAAGTCTTCTAAGAAACCTAATTTGTCCCATTTGTTGATAGTATCTTCTTTGATAACTTTAAGGTGTTTTAACCCGATGTTACCAACAAGACCTGATTCTAATAATGCTCCCATTTTTAGTTTTTTTTTTATTTGTTTTTAGTTTATTTTTATTTTATTTTTGTCATCAAATCTTTCATTCTAAGGAATTGAGGATTTTCATACGTTTTTGATTCAATCAAATTTACCGCTGACCCTGTAGAAGGTGATTTGTCAATTGTTCTTTCGATTGATTCGTTGATTGGTTTTGAATTACCACCTGATAATTCTTCTTTAAGAGATTGGAATAAGTTCTTAGATTCTTTAATTGTTTCAACAGAATCAAAACGTCTTAAAATATTTATTTTCTCTGGTTTAGTTGTTGTGTGTTCAGTGAACAAACGTGTAGCGTAAGCTAAGTTTGAATTGAAGACCGCAACTTCATTAAGTTTATTTCTAAATACGTTAAGTGCTTTTCTGTATTCTTCGTTCTTTTCTCTAAGAATTTGTAATTCTTGTCTATTTTGATTTTCTTTGATAGCTGTATTTGCTGAAGAATGAGCTCTTGGTTTTGGTAAACCACCGCTTCTAAAATTAGAACCGTTACCTTTAATTCTTGAAGCCTCTTTCGCTTCAACTTTTTTAGGTTTCACTTTAAATTCACCATCAAGATTTTCACCTGATTTGTCATAAGAGAATCCTTTTTTAGCATTTCCTGTACCGACAGATTTTGGACCTTGTTTTAATTTAGTATTAAAACCTTTACCTTGATTTGGTTTTGAATCGTAATTGAATTTTGCTTTACCCATACCAACACCTTTAGGTCTGATAGTTTTTTTAGATTCCATTACAGGTTCTTCTTCGTATTCATCCATTTCGTCATCCATTTCGATTTCGTACATAATTTCAGAATCAGCTTCTTCTTCATCATCAAAATCTTCAACGTCGTCAAAACCTTCAAATTCGTCTTCAGCTAAACCATCGTAACTTTCTTGTTCGTTAAATAATCTTTCAACGATTGAATCAACATCCATATCATCTTCATCAAGACCCATAAATTCATCATCTTCATCAAGACCCATAAATTCATCATCTTCATCAAGACCCATAAATTCATCATCTTCTTCAAGACCTGACATATCCAATTCATCATCTTCTTCAAGACCTGACATATCTAAATCATCATCTTCATCTAAATCGTCCCATTCAAACATTTCTTCATTGTCCATATCTGATTCTTGTACTATCATATATTCTTTGTTTGTTGAGTTATCTTTTAATTTGATATTCCCCTCGTTATCTTTTTGAACGATTACCTCGTCTTCAGGACCCATTAATTGGAAAACTCTTAAAACCTCTTCATCACTAACATCATCGCCAGTTAAATCAATTGGTTCTTCATCGTCCATTTCCATATCAAAATCCTCTTCTCCTTGGGTATCAATGTCAAGATTATCAGTATCCATTTCAGCATCTAAATCCGTATCTTCTACGTCATCTTCTACATCCATATCAACATCTGTGTCTTCAATCTCGTCTTCTTGTTCAAATAGAGATTCTTTTACTAGTTCACTGATTTCTGCTTTCATTGTTGAAGCAAGTATTCCTTTTGCGTTTTCTGCGACGGCTTCTTCCAAATTTTTCATTTGGATAAATGCGTCTTGTACTAAAGAGTTTTCTTTTGCCATTTATAAAATGTTGTTTTATTTCTTAATAAATATTACCATTTTTAAAAAAAACTTAATTTTAAGATTTACTGTGTCAATTTTTTTTAATATCTTGATATATTTTTAATGGAAAAATTTTTAGGCACAAAAAAAAGGAGAGATATTATCCCTCCTTTTACATTATTGAATTTTAAAATTAATCTTCTATCACTTCATCTATTTTGCTTTCAACAATACCTGTTATCCTCCAATCCATAGTATAATTCTCATATACTTTAGAAACTTTCGCCTCAACGTCAGTCGGACTATAACCTTTTACTAATTTTTCTTCTCTTAGTTTTTTAACTTTTCCTGATTCTGTGTCTAACAAATCAGAGCAAATTTTTGCTACGAAATATTTTTCTCCTTGTTCCATAAATTAAATAATTTTTATTTGTTTCCCAAATAATCGTTTAATTTCTTCATTAAGTCAAGCGATTTATTGTCACCACTCAATTCTTTTTCTTTTCTTGATTGATTTTCTTCCTCAATGTTTTCATCAAACTTCATTCTATCATTTGGGTCCAAGAATAAATAAGCCCCCGGTGTAGACGGTGAAGAAACTAAATCGAAACAAATTAATTCGAAATCGTCTTGAACTTCATTTTGTTCACCAACTTTTTTAAGTGAACCAACACCTCTTGATGATATTCCTAACGTAACCCCTTGTCTTAGGTAGTTTGCAGCCATATCTCCTTTAGTTGATACAATACCTCTTTCGTGGAATCCTGGACTTGTCAGTAACTTTAAAATACCCATTAATACGTTACCTTCCCACCATACTTTAGTAATAATGTGAGAAACGCGGTCCAAATCAATTAATGATGATTCGGGGTGGTTCAATTCTGAAAGTGATACCCCTTTCTCAATCATTTTTTTATAGTTTTCGGCTTCACGTTCTAAAATACGTTTAGGGTATACACGACCATTTCTATTTGGCGTGTCGTATTTTTGTAAAACGGCGTAAAACTCGAATGGTTTAGAATGGTCTAAATTTGATTTAGACTCCATTATATATTGGTTATGCTCCGTTCTTGGGGAAATATAACCAGCGTCTTGTTCTATTAATATACCTCTACCTGTTTCAGTAGTTTTTAAAATTCTTAAACTCATCTTGATGTTTTAATAATAAATATTAAACATCTTCGGTTTGTATCGTTTCTTTGGGTGTTTTAATGTTTTTGGATAGGTGGAACTTAAAATAGGGGTTGGTTTTAAAATTGTCGGAAAAAATTTGTGAGGTAATTTCTTTTAACGTATCTTTGACTTCTCTATCTTTAAAATTTAGTGTGGTGTCATTGAGGTAAAAATTAATCTCAAGATTCATAAATGATTTTTTATTTAAATTTAGACCACTCGACCTTAAATCTAAATCAACAATGAATTTATCATCAAACATTGTGTTTTTTGTTTTTTCGTAAACTGAATGTTTTACGGCTCGGCTTAAGTTTAAAACAACTCTCGACCAATTGTCAACGTCTTTTTTAGGTTCGACCCAAGTTTGTATGTTTAGGTATAGTGATTTTAAATTAACTGAATCAACTGTCCCAAATAAAACCTTCGCAGTTTTAAAACCTTGGATTTTTGAGGTTTTCCCTTTTTTCATTATTTTTCATATTGTATAACGTTTATTTTTATTAAATGTAAGTATATTTACAGTAAGAGTCAAAATACTCATAATTTAACAATATTTTAATATGATAATAATAAAAGTCGGAAAAGATAAAAACATCGAAAAGGCCTTAAAACAGTACAAGAGTAAGATTATTAGGACAAGACAAATGTCAGAGTTGGTCAATAGAAAAGAGTTCGTTAAAACTTCCGTAAAAAAAAGAAACGTACTTAACAAGGCTAAGTACGTTCAGAAAATGTATAAATCAAACAAATATTAAAGATTTTCGTATAAACTTTTAAGTTTGTAATAATTTAATTTATCGTATTTTTCGGTTGAAAGTTTTTCAATTGTTTCGTTGATTGACCTTCTAGTTGAATGGTCGTGATTTTGATTATAGATAGTATTTAATCTTTCAACCACACTTTCTTTAATTGTTGAATACTTTGGTTCTAACTCAGTATCGTCAACTGATAATAATCGGTTCAATTCTTTCTTTTCGGATTCATTTAATCCTTCGATATGTTTTGAAATAGTTTTGTTCGCCATAGATAACATTGAACTGATAGGGATATTAATTGATTCCTTTTCTTTTTTAGGGGGTTTAACTAACGACTCAGATATTACTTTTTTACTTTTAATTCTACTCTCGATAGTTAACACACCGTCACTAAATAATGAATCAATCGTTTCATATTTGTTGTCCGACTTACTATTTTTAATCCATACAGATAATTTAGTTAAATTATTAGGGGTTATTTTATTAATCGTATTTTCATACAACTTAATTGATTCGTTAATGTAATCATTAACAATTGATTCGTTCAATCCTTTATTAGACGATAAGTCATCATATAGGTAAAATAATTTACTAACGTTTTTGTTCTTTAAAACTAATTTATCAAAGTTTTTTAATTCCTCTTTAAATGTCCCGTTTTTATAAGACTCAACCAAAACGTTTTCAATCTTCGATTTTAATATTCCAAATTTCATTTTTTCGTTTTTATTATAAATATCAATCTCTTAGAAGTTTGTTCAACTGATTCTCCATATCCCCTAAAGAATTTCCCGCTTTAGATAAATCAATAAAACTTTCTTCATTTAAAAAATCCTCATTTTCTACTAAGATTTTTAAATTATCTCGTCTTTCAAATGATTCAGGTGTTACACCCGCATCACCTCCCGGTTCAGGGCCTGGGGGTGGTGGTGCCATTGGTTCACCTCCGCCTAAATCAGGCATTCCTCCTCCACCTGGAGGTGGTGGTGGTGTTGCTCCCGCTGCCGCAGTTTGAGTTACTCCTGAAGTTGTTTTATTTCCGTATAATTTGTCTATATTGTCAAAGATTCCTGTATGTGTGATAATTGTTGCGGTATTTGTTAATTCAGCCCCAACCGCTTTTTCAACACGTTGTTGTTGTAAGTCTAATTTAATCTCATCATCCGAGAATCCAAGGATGTGTTTTTTAGCCCAAGAAACTGATACAGGTGCGATACCCTCAATCGCGGCAACCGCATCTTTGTATAGTGTAATTTTTTCCTTCCAAGCCTCGACTTTTAATAACTCGGCCTGTGTTGATGGGTTTGCCAAACCTAATGTAAAATTAGACAACTCATCTTCAAAACCTAATAAAAATAAATGAATAATTGCAATTTTATTCATTTCCGCAATCATACATTTTTGAATTCTATTAATTGTTCTAGCAAAACGAATATCCATTAAAGATAAATTTTTACCTTCACCCACAGGTTCTTCAAACCCTAAGAACGCTTTAGGAACACGTAATGCGGTTAACAATTTCTTTTGAATGTATTCAATATCTGCAATCTCTCCTAAGTTCTGAGCTCCCGGTAATGTATCAATTGGACTTGGAGCGGCCGGGTCACGAACAGGAATAAAATAATCTTGGTCTACCGCCATTTGATTATATCTCATATCAACGTTACCTGTTTTACCGTCAACAACTTGGTCACGTTTAAATTTATTGGCAACACGTTGTACGTATGCTTCAACATCCTTGTCATCCATATTACCAACAAAAACTTTAAATACACGTCTTTCAGGGGCTCTTGATGTTCGATAAATTAACATTGCGTCTTCAGATAATAATAATTGTTTCCATATACGTCTTGCTTTTTCTAACATTGACGTACCATACGGAAGTTTTCTATCATCCCCCAATAAACGAAAGTGGGCAATTTCCCAAGAGTTAAACTCCATATCTTTAACTTTCCATTTAAACCTCAAACCTTTACTTTCCGATGGCTCTTCTACGTTTTGAGTTCTTGCCGCCATACCACGTTCCAAACGTTCAATTTCGATATTTGGTAATTGCATACAACCAACAATTCCTTTCTCAGAGTCTAACTTTAAATAAACAAAGTTATCCCCGTATTTGCAGGTGTTTCTTACCCACATTGGTAAGTTGGTATTAATGTCTAAAATATTGTTAAATAAATCAGTTAAAATTGATTTAATACGTTTTGATTCTGAGTAGATTTGTAACATAAACCCATTTTCATCAACGGTTGTAGATTCTTCACCGTAAATGTCTAACGCCGCTGAAATTTCGGGGGTATATTCCATTGATTCGTAATCGTAGAATGATGCCAAACGTGTTGGTTCATAATAGACTGCTTGAGAATATAAGTTTGTTTCAATTTTAGACCATTGATGTCCTAAATAAACCGTTTGTTGAGCTTGTAATTTTTCCCTTTCATAATCGGCTTTAGAAGTTGTTTTTAACAATTCTTGTTTGTCGAACTTATATGTTGGGTAATCTTGGTTTAACAACGAATTAGGTCCAAATGATTGGGACAATCGTTGCCAAACTGTCAAATTTTGATTATTGTTTTCCATATAGGTAATTTAATTGTATTTATACATAATTAAATACTTTGTATTTTCATTATCTTCTGCCTGTACCAAATAACCAACCATAATTTTGGTAATCTTTTGATGACACGGTGTTATTGTTATTATTCATCCTATCCATCATATTTGGAACGACAGGGTTAAATGATATGTTTTCTCTAACAGAATTATTATCATTTACTGACCAAGACTCAATCATCGCTTTTGCTTGGTCGGTAACTTTGTTTAATTTACTAAATGATGTCTCCCCCACGTATGTTGCCATTGCGATAGACATAAGTAAATCGTCGTGTCTTCCCTTTTGGTGGTCAGGTCGGCCATTAAGGTAAACGAATGTGTCCATTTCATTATATAAACGATGACTATAGATTCTAAAGTCGTGTCTCATTGCCTCCTCATATGATGCAATTATCTGAACACGTTTATTGTTAAAGTTAATCCCCGGTATTTTTTCTGCGGATTTTGGATTATATTTCCAAGTGTTATTAACATCTTCACCATCAACATATAAATCCTTATACCCTAACTCTTGAAGTTTACGTGAGGTGGAAACACCCATCCCACCCGTAATATCGACTACAACATAAGCTGAATACATATTGGCCCATTTAAAACAAATCTCGGCCATAGTATCTGGTGGCAATTTACCGACAAATTCGGCGACTTGTTCACGAGTGTCAAAATCAACAACTTGGAATGAACTAAAATCCTCACTATCCCCACGACTGACATCGACACCCATTATATATTTGTGACCAATAACAGGTTCTTTCCAAATCCATAATTGATTACCTAACATTCGGTTTTGTGGTTCCAATAAATAATTCTCACGGATTTTTTGCATTAAACGAGAATCAAATACGTTATCCCCTGAACCAAGGAAGTTACACTCTAACTCTTGAGAAACTTTACGTTTATCGTATTTAAGTTTCTTCACCATTTTTTCAAACCAATCAGAACAAGGTTTGTAACCATTATTAATTAATTCTTTTGCCTCCTCAAAGTTTCTTTCATCAAAGGATTTCTGAGTCCAATGAATAATCTTTGTTGGGTCGTATTCTTCTTTGTTTAATAAGTAATGAATTGCGTCGTCGGTTTTAACAAAGTATAAATCTTTAGTGTAACGAGGGTCACGATACCAATACATTTCAGTAATTTTGAAATCATTCATTCCTCGTAATGCTTGGTCATAAATCTCGTAGTAAATTGCGTCATTACCGTTAGGTGTTGAAATAACGATTACTTTACCCCCTGTTGATAGGGACGCCATACACGCAGACCAGAAATCACTATCGGCTTCGATAAACGCGGCCTCATCAAACACTAATATCGTAGGGGTAAATCCACGTAAAGCATCCTTTGATGTTGCAACGGCTTTAACCTCACACCCATTATTTAATTTCCAATGTTTTGTTGATTTTTTATTAGGGTCAATTGATATGTTAACCCAACTTGGCCATTGTGTGGTGAACATTCTAACTTTATTTGCCATTTCAATTGACGTATCAAGTTTGTTGGCAATGATTAGAATTTTCTCAGGTTTTTCTTTTCTAGCAAACCCTAATTTTTTTGATATCCAAGCGGCGGTTACTGTTGACACACCTGCCTGACGATATTTTAATGCGATATTCTCATTATAGTCTTCATAGTCCTGTAGTAATGTAATTTGGTCAGGGAATAACTCTAATGGAACAAATTTCGATACAGTATTATCATATGTCTGTAAATATGTTTTTAATGCGTAAGACGTATCCTTCATACATTTGACATATTCCAATAATACTTGGTCTTTTGTTAAACTCATATAGATGATTTAACATATAAATATCAAAAAACCCCCAATTAATCACTTAATGGGGGTTTAACTATTAATTTAACAGGATTTAATCCCAATCATCTAAATCTAAATCATCGAAATCACTCATATCTTCGTTGTCATCGTTACTTTGTACCGGTGGTTCTTCATCTTCATAATCATCGTCATCATCGTTACGATTTTGAATTTGTTGTTTAACTTCACTAACCATACGGTCAATCGCTTTCATTGCTGATGGGTTATTTTGTAATAAACCTTCAGTGAATGACTTTAATTCTTTCGCAGATAACCTACCAAGTTTGTGGAATAAGTATAATTGAATTATTCTTTGGTCATCCGCAAATATCTCGTTAGGCATTGCGTCCTGTAATTTTTTCCAAAAGATTAACCCCAAACGTGAATCCCAAACTTCTCCCGGTAACGTATCCTCACTACCCGCAACCATTTTAGATTGTTTTTCATTTTCAGGTAAACTATCCCAAGCCATAAAGTCAAACACGCCTTTTACTAATTCGTGAACTAATAAAGGTAATGTCATTGCTCTTGCACTAATAATGTAAGGTCCATTGGCAGTCTCTGGTTCAACAATTTCTACTTGACCTAATTGACCCATACCTGCAGATGCCGAACTTTCCATATTAGGATAAATCCAATATAAATGTTCCATTGTTGCTTGAGAGACATTGTAAGCCGTCATCAACTCAGGATTGATATCGTTAATTTTATCACTTAATTCTTTATACAAATGACCAACATTAAATGCCGCCCCCTGTACAAATGTATTCATTATACGTCTTTTAGTCTTTTCATCCTTGAACGTTTGAAGTGCGTCGGCCTCCATTCGTTTATCAAAAATCTCCTTACCTTTGTCCCAATCAAAATCTTCAAAATCTGCAGCAAATTCTTCTAAGTCTTTTTGGTGTTTTTCAGCATTTTTAAATGCGTCAACAACTTGAGCGTCACTGAATTTTTCTGGTTGACTTCTCATTCCTCGAACTGATGTCATTGGTGTTGAAATTAATTTTGCCTGTAACTTTAATCGTTTACTATATGGGGGTTTGTCTAAATTAAAATGTTCAGTAACTAATTTCTCCGCCATTTTTTCGATGGCCTCACTATTTCTACCTTGAAATCTTGATATAGTCCCTAATGAGTCCATTGCCGTACCCATTAAGTTTCTGAACACACTATTTGGGTCACCTTCAACCATTTGTGAATTGTCACCTAAAGCATCTTTAACTTTCTCAACTGAATGTTGGAATGATTCTGAAGATAAGATGTCAATTAACTCGTCCGATAATCCCATTTCGTGAAATGGTGTTTCTTTTTTCTCAATTTTTGATTGAGTACCACGTTCCATTCTTGAACCACCAACATTTGAATAATCAATAGGGGCTTCATTTAGTTGGGACTTAATGTTATCTAATAACGTTTTTTCACGTTTAGTAAGACCTTCATTAATTAATTTTTTATCTAAATAGTTTTTAACTACTTTGACATCTTCCATACTAGGGTTTAAACTCATTATTATAGGTTTTGTTTGTTAATATTATATTCCTATTGATTTTGATGTTAACCAATCAGGTAATTCATTTTCTTCAAGACTAACTATTGGTTTCTTATTTTTTGTTGGTAACTCTTTAGGAGATTCAACCATAACATTTTTAATTGTGTTAATAAAATCTTGTTTACTCATTTTAGGTGAGATATGTTTCTCAACTAATTGTGTTATTTGTTTTTCTAAAACTGATTCATTTGTTGGTAACGTAAATCCAGGTACTGTGCTTTTGGCAACAGTGTCTAATGTTTTTGCGTATAAGTTTTCCGCGGTTTTTTGGTAAACAGGGACACCATCTTCGTTAGTTTCAGTTTTCTTTTTAGGTAACTTATCAAAGTTAGTCTTTTTTGCGAATTCATCCGCCATTTTACACCATTTTTTTTGTTCTTTTGTTTTTCCATCACCACATTTAGCAAAGAAATATTTTTGTTGTTTTTTAGATTCAAATTTTTCGTCAATTTCTTTGTTTTCACCCTCTTTTACTTCAACATTTTGATTTTTAAGAACATCAGGTGTTTTTAACATTTGATTTAATTTTGCAAGGTCTGCGGGGTCTTTTGAACTAAATCGTTTTGTGACTATTTCAGTTTC
>Ga0181348_1001169_pt1 | contig 11552 bp, 11 predicted proteins | sample Su13VDMM110DN_FD_130092 | JGI IMG/M metagenome (GOLD analysis project Ga0181348, IMG submission 130092) | Freshwater viral communities from Lake Michigan, USA - Su13.VD.MM110.D.N | ecosystem: Environmental > Aquatic > Freshwater > Lake | place: USA: Michigan | collected 2013-07-16
ATACCGTATAAAGTGTTATGAATACTGGGATAAAAACCGGGATAAAAAGAACGCATACAGGGATGCGTGGTTGAAAGCAAACCCCGGTAAAAGGCGGGAGTATTGGATAAATCAGCAGTTCAAAGGAGTTGTAGATATAGAGATACACAAACTGTTAGTAGCAACAAAAGCAGTACAACTTGATATTAAAAAACTTTTACAACATGGAGAAGCAAATGAAAAACATAGATGACCTCAGAAACGAACTTATCACCATCTTTGAACAACTCAAGGCAAAGGAGATTTCACACGCCGATGCCAAGGAGTTGAACAACTCTGCGGGTAAGATTATCAACTCAGTCAAGGTCGAACTGGTGTATGCGGGGCTGTGCAAAGTAGTTCCAAATATTACCTTCCTCAATACGCCAAAGGTAAAGGCGGAAAAAATTAACGTAGAAAGAAAATAAGGCATGACCCCCGAAGCGAAAGTAAAGAAGAAGGTACGCGAGACTCTCAAATCTTTGGGGGCGTACTACGTTATGCCGGTCACCAGCGGATACGGGTCATCCGGTGCGCCAGACTTTTTGGTTTGCTGGAGGAGTTTGTTCTTTGGTATCGAGTGCAAGGCTGGGAAGAATACAGCTACGGCACTACAAGAGTTAAATATAAAAGCTATTCGTGAAGCTGGTGGTAAAGCCATAGTGATAAACGAAGACAACGTAGACCAACTTGGATCGTGGATGAGGGCACATGAAATTATTAACCGTTGATTTTGAAACGTATTACAGTAAGACGTACAGCCTTACTAAGCAGCCCACCGAAGAGTATATCCGGGGGGGTGAATACGAAACCATTGGGGTATCTGTCAAGGTAGACGATGGCGAACCCGCATGGGCAAGCGGTAGTCAGGAGCAACTGGGGGATTGGCTACGGCAGTTCCCGTGGGCCGATTCTGTCGCGCTGGCGCATAACGCCATGTTCGATGGGGCCATACTAAATTGGCATTTCGGGTTACGCCCGAAGCTCTGGGTAGATACTCTATGTATGGGGCGGGCCATACACGGCGTAGAGGTGGGCGGTTCCCTTGCCAAACTTGCTGAGAGATATAAGGTAGGAGAGAAGGGCAGCGCGGTGCTAGATGCACTTGGCAAACACCGGGGTGATTTTAGTGCAGAGGAGTTAAGCCGATACGGGGACTACTGTATCAACGATACTGACCTTACATATAAGATATTTGACGCGATGATGCGTAATGGCTTCCCTCGTTCGGAGTTAAAGCTAATTGATCTGACCCTACGGATGTTTACGGAGCCAGTACTGGAGCTTGAGTTACTTTTACTAGAACAGCATCTGGATGAGGTCAAGGACAAGAAGGAGACACTGCTCAAAACATGTGGCCTTGAAGACCGTGAGACACTTATGTCCAACCCCAAGTTCGCCGCGTTGTTACAGACTTTTGGGGTATCACCACCACGTAAAATTAGTTTGCTCACACAGAAAGAGACATGGGCATTTGCCAAGAGTGATGAGGAACTCAAGGCGCTCTTGGAGCATCCCGATGAGCGAGTACAAGCTGTAGTTGCGGCGCGACTGGGTAACAAGTCTACGTTAGAGGAGTCGCGCACTGAACGTTTTATCGGGATTGCCAAGCGCGGTAGGATGCCAGTTCCCCTCAAATATTATGGCGCTCACACGGGGCGCTGGGCGGGCTCAGACAAAGTTAACTTCCAGAACCTTCCTAGTCGGGATACCCACGAGAAGACGTTGAAGAACGCCGTGGTAGCACCAGAGGGACATGTGATTATTAACTGCGACTCCTCACAGATTGAGGCTAGGATGCTTGCATGGTTGGCGGGACAGGAGGATGTAGTAGAAGCCTTTGCCAGACGCGAGGATGTGTATAAAAAGATGGCCTCTATAATCTATGGTAAAGCCGAGGGCGACGTTACCAAGGAGGAGCGGTTCATAGGAAAAACAACTATTCTAGGTGCGGGCTACGGGATGGGGGCCCCGAAGTTCCAAGCTGCCTTAAAGAATGTAGGTGTGGATGCTTTGCTAGATGAGTGTCGCAGGATTATCTTTACATACCGAGAAGCCAATGGCGCAATAGTAGCTTTGTGGCGGCAAGCGCAGACTGCTTTGACTGCTATGTTGCAAGGGGCAAGTACGCAACTGGGGCGCGAGGGGGTGTTGGAGTTGGTGCCGTCCGAATACGCCATAAGGCTACCTAATGGGCTGTTGATGCGGTATGAAGACCTTACCGCTGAGGCGGGGGAGAAGGGGCTGCAGTACAGTTATGAGTCCCGCCGAGGACGAGTTAATCTATATGGGGGCAAGGTCGTGGAGAACGCTGTACAGGCGCTTGCACGTATTATTGTTGGTGACCAGATGTTGCGCATCGCCAAAAAATACCGCCCAGTCTTAACTGTGCATGATGCAGTTGTATGTGTTGTATCGGATACAGAGGCAGTTACGGCACAAGCATATATCGAAGAGTGTATGCGTTGGGTACCACCGTGGGCAGTGGGGTTGCCTGTTAATTGTGAGAGTGGGGTTGGTAAATCTTACGGAGAATGCTAATGGTTCTACCAATAAGACGTATTTCCGAAGACCAAGAGGCATTCATCGAGAGGCTAAGACTTACCTCCGAAGACCAAAAGGCACTCATCGAGAAGCACAGACTTCGGAGAGAAGAGAAGATTGCCGCGCTAGACCCTGTAAGCACTGAAGCAAGGGCATCACAGGTTCTACGTGACTTCTTTGTCTCTATGGGGTGGGAGTATAAAGAACAGTATCCAACAAAAAGCAACGGAACAATTGATTTTTTAGTTAAGGCTCTATATCAGGACGGGCATATATTTTTCGGTGTGGAGTGCAAGCGACAGCTAAATGACGCGACTCGTGCTACAGAACTGGCAGACTATTTGGAGCAGGCACAAGCATACTCCAGAGATTTGAACATGCCAGTATTTGTTGGGCCGTTCCTGTCCGAGAAAAGGGGGGATAGCCTATGGCAGGGGGGGAGCAACGACCTTGCGGCAATAGCCTCGTTTAATATCTTTGGGGGCCGTTCAAATGTGGGTACCATTGTGTGCTCTAAACGCAACACCTACACAGCTTCGCAGTGGTGCATAGTATTACGTGGAGATTATTTTTTATCCTACGACAAACAATTTAACTCGTCCAGATTAACTATGGTGAGCACTGTTAACTCAAATAAGCGAAGAGAGCCCATAAGAATATGGCGCACAAAGGAGCAATAAGCAAATGAGTATCCCTGCACAGTCCTACAGTAGCTTGAAGCTCTTTGAACAGTGCCCCCGTAAGTATTATCATTTGCGGGTGGTGAAGGATGTTACGGAGCCTGTTTCCGAAGCCATGTCCTACGGCACCAACATGCACAAAGCAGCGGAGGATTACGTGCAGGAGAGCATACCGTTACCTGCGCATTTTTCCTATATCAAAAGTACCTTAGACAATCTCATGCAGTTTGAAGGTGAGCGCCTATGTGAATACAAACTAGGGCTGACCGAGAAGTTAGAGCCCTGCGGATTTAACGACAAGGATGTGTGGTTTCGGGGCATCATTGATTTGGCTATACTGAACTACAATACGGGGGAGGCACGAATCATCGATTACAAAACAGGCAAGTCTGCGAAGTACGCGGACACCGGACAGTTAGAATTGATGGCGCTTGGTTTGTTTAAACATTTCCCCATGATTACGAGTATTAAAGCGGGATTGCTTTTTGTAGCCTGTAATGCATTTATCAAAGATAAATACGACATATCGATGGAACCAAAACTATGGCAGAAATGGCTACGTCATTACACGCGGGTAGAGACAGCATACGCAACTGATGTATGGAACCCCAACCCAAGTGGCCTATGCCGTAGACACTGCTCAGTATTAAGTTGTTCACATAACGGGAGGTCATAATGCCCTACGTCAATAAAGCAAGACCCTATAAAAAAGAATACAAGCAGCAAGAAGATCGTAATGAGTTACCGCTACGTATGGAGCGCCAACGCGCTAGACGCATGATGGATGCCAAAGGCATCGACCGTACTGGTAAAGATATCGATCATAAAACCATGCTTAGTAAGGGAGGCACAAACGCGCCAAGTAATTTGCGACTCGTGTCCCCCAGTGTAAACCGTAGTAAAAACGGACACGCTAAAAAGAAGTAGTGAAGCGGTACTCTCATTTATGGCGGCTGTAAGGTACGAGTGAGCAGCCATAGATGGCACGTAAGTGCGAGACATATAACCGTACCAGTCTGCGCGTAACAACCTTTTCAGATTAGTTCTATGGTTACGTGAGCAGGCACCGGGTGGGGCAGGGCGACTTGCCCCATCCAACTTATTATGTTTTTCTCATGGAGCAGGTATGCAAATTATAGAAAATAAATCTTTACTCCTTAACCTACGGAACCCCGAACGGGTTTCAGCGGTGCTACCAAAAAGTAAAGTATTACCGGACGGCAATATACTAGTAGCGTGGGGGCTGGATGAAGCGCAGATACTACAGAGCCTACGTATTAAAGATGTCCCGTCCCCGATACTAGGGCACTATGATTGGCCCGGAATGTATAAGCCGTTCGCCCACCAGAAAGAAACGGCATCCTTTCTAACATTGCACCGCCGCGCTTTCTGTCTGTCAGAGCAAGGCACGGGTAAGACGGGTGGTGTGATATGGGCGGCTGACTATTTAATTAAATCAGGATACATCCGCAGAGTGTTGGTTATATGCCCATTGTCGATTATGCAATCCGCGTGGCAAGCTGATCTATTCAAGCTCGTCATGCATAGGTCGGTGGACATTGCCTACGGTAGCTCAAACAAACGCCGCGACATCATAGAGGGAGATGCCGAGTTCGTTATCATTAACTATGATGGCGTAGAGATTATGGAGAAGGAGATCGCCGCAGGTGGGTTTGATCTGATTGTGGTGGATGAAGCGAATGCGTATAAGACCACAACGACTAAGCGTTGGAAATGTCTAAACCGCATAGTAACTAAGAGCACATGGCTGTGGATGCTTACAGGTACCCCTGCGGCACAGTCCCCGGCGGATGCTTACGGACTAGCAAAACTAGTCAGCCCAGAGAAGGTGCCTAAATATTTTACGATATTTAAAGACATGGTCATGTTTAAAATATCCCAGTTCAAATGGGCGCTAAGACCTGATGCCGAGAAGACTGCGTTTGCTGCACTACAACCAGCGATCCGCCATACGAAGAAAGAGTGCTTAGACTTGCCGGACATGACCTATGTCGTGCGTGATGTAGAGTTGACCCCCCAGCAAAAGAAGTTCTATAACCAGCTAAAACAAAAACTCGTAATGGAAGCAGCAGGCGAACAAGTTACTGCGGTCAATGCAGCGGTGGGGCTCAACAAATTATTACAGGTGTCTTGCGGTGCGGTGTATTCGGACAGCGGTGAAACATTGATGTTCGATATCAAGAACCGCTACAAAGTGCTGCGTGAGATTATCAGTGAGACAAAGCACAAGATACTCATCTTCGCCCCCTTCCGGCATGTCATTGACGTTCTACGCGACGCACTGACTGCGGATGATTTCTCCGTTGCGGTTATACGGGGGGATGTTGCAGTGGGAAAACGCACCGAGATTTTTCGGCAATTTCAAGATACAGCAGACCCTCGCATACTAATCATCCAACCTCAAGCAGCAGCGCACGGAGTAACGCTTACGGCGGCGGATACAGTGGTTTGGTGGGGGCCCACACCCTCCTTGGAGATTTACGCGCAAGCGAATGCACGGGTGCACCGGGCGGGACAGAGTAACCCGGTTACGATTATACGGCTACAAGGTTCTACCGTTGAACGGCACATATATAACTTGTTAGATAATAGAAGTAACGAACACTCAAAGTTAATTGATCTTTACGAAGGATTGCTTGCATAAGTCTTTAGAACGTAGTACTATGCCCTCATAATAAGAATACAGATAGACCAACTCATGGAGAATTGCAATGAATACACCAATAGAAGGTGGGGTTCCCCCTACCCCTGAAACTCTCATGCGCGTCCACGCCCGGATGCGCGAGAAGCTGATAACGCTGACTGATAGTGTTACAGACCTTGAAGCTAAAATGAAGACGATCAAGGGGGCGTTACTCGACCATTTCAAACTGAATGGTCTTGATAGTATCCGCACTCCCTACGGAATAGCATACCGCACCGTGCGAACGACCTATTCGACCGCCGACTGGGAGAACTTCTATAAGTTTGTACTCGACCATAACGCCCCCTATCTTTTGGAGAAACGCCTACACCAGTCAAACACTCAAGCCTTTTTAGCTGACAACCCAGAGCTTCTGCCCCCCGGTTTAAACTCTAGCAGCGAGTACACTATCACTATAAGGAGGAAGTAATGGAGAACCACTATAGCAATATAGAGCAAGTAGCAGAGCATTATCAGGTGTCCATATCTACGGTTCGCTCGTGGATACGGGGCGGTACCATCCCATTTATCCGGGTGGGGGGTATGTATCGGTTTAGAATGTCGGAGGTTGATGCTGCGTTCGTAGCCTCTACCCGAGGCACACCCCCTGTCGTATCCGCCGTACCTGTCGTACCCGTCCCTGTTTTACCCGCCGTACCTGTCGTAGAGCAGGCGGCAGTAGTTGTACCCGTCACCGCTACAGTTGCGGCAGTGACACTTTTAGCAGCACTTAACCTAGATCAAGATGCTTAACGGAGAGACTATGTCAAATATTACGTTGTTCGACGCACCCCTGCCCGGAACCCTGCAGGGTGGCGTAGATGAAGATACTAAACTTCTTGCCGGTAGTAGTGACGGTGGTGGTATACGTCGTTTGTCCATAAAAGGTGGCGTGTTTCGTGAGATGCTGGGCAACAAAGAATACCGTAGCAGTGAAGAGCGGCATATAAATGTAGCCGTCGTGCGGGTTGCTGAACATAATTCTCGCCAGTATTACCCCGAAGCCTACGTAGAGGGGCAGTCTAGTACGCCTGTATGCTGGTCATCGGATGGTCAAAAGCCTGACGCAGAAAGTAAGGAAAAGCAGTCTCCCACTTGTGCTGCCTGCTCTCAGAACATCAAGGGTAGTGGGCAAGGCGAAAGCAGGGCTTGCCGATATCAGCGGCGTATTGCCATAGTGCTTGAGTCTGAGATTGACCGTCGTGAGGTGTACCAGCTTATCTGCCCTGCTACCTCTGTGTTTGGTGACGGGGAACCCAGAAAAATGCCGTTGCAGAAGTACGCACAGCATCTTGGAAGCCATGCAACCCCCATTACCAAGATCATTACAGAGGTGCGGTTTGATACAAGCTCGACGCAACCCAAGCTGACTTTTAAAGCAGTGCGCCCGTTAACAGATAGCGAGTATGCTATTGTCCGGGAATTGCGTGATTCTCCAGAGGCGATAAAGGCAGTCCAGCTTAACGCTGCGCAGGCCGAGGGGGTAGGGCGTAGGGAACCCGTGCAGTTATCCTTGTTTGCTGATGAAGAGTTTGAGACCGCCACACCTGCGGCGAACCCTGCGGTAGCAAAGAAGCCCGTTGAGCCTGCGGTAGCGGAACCTAAAAAAGCTGCTTCCAAAAAACCCTCACCTGAGCCTAAACTCGCAGACTTAGTGGGAGAGTGGGACGACCGAGAATAGGCCACTTCTATATAGTTACACTTAGGAGAAGCCCCCGCGCATGGACGGGGGCTTTATTTTCTCTGGCGCACGGAGCACAGCCATAGGGTGAACAGTGGACACATTAGCATTTCTACGTGCGGTGTTGGCTGAAGAAGGGTTCTATTGCATAGTAGGGTTAAAGAAAGACTCAAACAAACCAGTACAGAAGTTCTTTCCTACGTTGGATGCGGCAATAGAAGTAGCCAAGCAACTGCAAGCAAACGGATTTGATTCCTACTATGCCCTCGCTACATTCGTAGAGGGCACCTCCAGAAAAACTACTAACGCAAAGCTGTTAAAAGCGTTTTGGCTAGACCTAGATTGCGGGGCGGGGAAGGATTACTTAACCCAACCTGAAGCTATTCAGGCACTAAAGACTTTTTGTAAGGCAACGGGACTACCACGCCCGATGGTGGTCAATTCAGGGCGCGGGATACATGCTTACTGGGCGCTTGAAGAGGGCATAACCGCCGATGTTTGGCTACCCGTAGCCCAAGCCCTTAAAGAACTGTGTGTGAAACACAATATACACGCAGACCCGTCGTGTACGGCAGACGTTGCGCGGGTGCTTCGCGTTCCAAACACTTTGAATTTTAAAGACAACCCCCCTAACCCGGTGGAAGTCCTTAACTCTGCAATTATTATGACCTCGTTCGCGCTATTCAAGGGGGCTGTAGGCACGGCTCCTACGGCGGTGAAGGGGTATGCCCCAAGGGAAATGGACGAGGCAACCCAGCTACTCATGGGCAGTTATGTAAGCAAGTTCAAACGCATCCTGCTCAAGACCTCGACGGGGGTAGGGTGCCAACAGCTTGGGTATATTGCCCTGAACCAGACGACTATAGACGAGCCATTGTGGAGAGCCGGGTTATCTATAGCGAACTACTGCGCGGATCGAACCAAAGCCATACACCTGATATCGAAGGGGCACGCCGACTACACCCCTGAAGACACTGAGAGGAAGGCAGCTTTAACCAAGGGGCCCTATACATGTGAGACGTTTGGCAAACTAAACCCCGGCGGCTGCGAGGGGTGTCCTAACAAGGGCGTCATCCGATCTCCCATCACGTTAGGGCGCGAGGTTGAGGAGGCATCCGACGAAGACAATGTTGTACAGGCCAAACCAGCCGATATCCCAACCGCTTCGGCCCAGACATACACCATCCCTAAGTATCCCGCACCTTACTTACGGGGCAAAAACGGCGGGGTGTTCAAGCGTGTCAGGGGGGAAGATGCCGATATTGAGATACCCATATACCACAACGATATTTACGTAGTAAGGCGGCTGGTTGATCCAGAGTTAGGCGAGGCGGTGTTGATTAGGCTTCATCTACCCAAAGATGGAGTGCGGGAGTTTACGGTGCCGCTAGTAGCGGTTACTTCCAAAGAAGAGTTTCGCAAGCACATGGCACCGAAAGGTGTGGCTATGGCGAAAATAGATGAACTGATGTACTACATCATAGACTGGGTGACTCACTTGCAAATGAATGCTACTGCCGATATAGCACGGCGACAATTTGGTTGGACAGATGAAAATTTCACGGGCTTTATTGTGGGGGACAAGGAGATACGGGCTGATCGTATTAACTTCAATCCTCCATCCAGAAGCACCGCTGCAATAATCCCTTACTTTACGGCAAGGGGTACGCTGGATGAGTGGAAAAAAACAATGGAGTTCTTCGACCGACCGGGTATGGAAATACATCGGTTTGCTATAGGGCTTAGTTTCGGCTCCCCCCTTATGGCTTTCACCGCCGTGAACGCGTCTATGGTGCATCTTTGGAGCCCCAGTAGCGGTCTGGGTAAAACAACCGTGCTTCTAGCGGCGGCTGGTGTATGGGGGAACCCCGAGGAGGTTATGACCAATGAGAACGACACAATCAACACGAGGATGAACCGCGCTGAGGTATACAAAGATATCATACTGCCGATGGACGAACTGACCAATGCTACTGCCAAAGAACTAAGCGACATGGTGTATGCATATCCTGCGGGTCACCAGCGGAACCGTATGTCACGAAACTCCAATGTCGAACGGTTCCGGGGGGATGCTTGGCATCAGCTAGGTTTGTCCACGGGTAACAAGAGCATCATGGATGTCATCGCGGCGGTCAAGGCTATGCCGAAAGGTGAGGCAGCACGGGTGCTTGAACTCCAAGTTACGGCGGCTGATCTACCCAACAAGACGGTTACCGACGAACTTAGTCTTCGATTAAAGCGGGTCTACGGCACCGCACACGTACCATATTTACAGTATGTAATGAGAAATGTGGAGGCAACTCGTAAGCTGTGGAAGGAAACACAAATAAAATTGGATACCGCCATAGGGTTTCGCGCTCCTGACAGGTTCCCCTCGGCTACAGCTTCCACTTGCGTAACGGGCCTGATAATAGCTAAACGTCTAGGGCTGATTAACTGGGATATTCCATCGCTTGTCCGGTGGTTGATACCCACCATGAGAACCACGAAGGATGTAGTGGACGCACTTGATATCCCACCGGAAGCAATACTCAATAACTTCCTTGCCGAGAACTACAACAATATCTTACGTATAAAAAGTACGGACGATGGTAGGCAACGCCCCTCTGATACCGAAGTGTTAGTTATTCCTGATAGCACCCCCCGAATATCTTTAGTAGCACGTTACGAATACGATATAAAACAGTTGTATATCCTACCAAAGCCGTTCAAAGAGTGGTGCGGTAAGTCCCATATCAACATCACCTCGCTCATAGCGGAACTTAAAAAAGGCCGGACTAGAGCGCGTATGGCACCTAAACGTATGGGGCGGGGCACCCGGATGAACCTGCCCTCAGTGCAAGTAATACAGATAGACTGTACGGAGTTTATGGACGACACCCCCACAGAATTGTAGTAATATCGCGGCGTAGCTTTTCTGCTGCGCACTCTCCATGTGCTTACTCCCGGCGCAATGCCGGGAGTCTTTTCTTACTCCATCTCTGCCCCGCGTCTGCGTAACTCGCTCTCCAGCTTGGGATTGAAGGTCACCCCGTGGATCATCCTCGACGTAGTCTTCTGGTGGGAAGCCATAGAGTTATTGATAACTTCGCTGAGATTGCCTAGCCCCGGATGCTTACGGAACAGGGCTTGCAAGTCCTCCCTAGCATCTTGCTGCTCGTCAAAGTCCGCAAACCGCCTAGCCGTATAATACTTACGCAGTAGCTTGGTTTCTTTCGTCGATACATATTTATCAATACCTTTGAGATGGTTACTAATCTCAAGCTGCCTTGCGTAATCCGCAGGGAGAAAACCAAAAAATTCTGCTCCTACATTCCATGCGTTCACTTCACCGATAATCGGATCGCCTCGCAGTGTGTTCGCCCCCTCGGTAGCAAAACGCGCCGCTTTAAACATGTTACCAAATGCCGAAGGCAGCACTTGCTCGATACCCCGTCCCAGATGCCCCTCACCCATCATCGTAAGTCCGCGCTCTACCTTACTCGCCACCCCATAGACAGGGCCCAGTAGCTGCGCTCCAAGGGTAGCAAGTGTAGACGGGGAGTCTCCCTGCTGCATATCCCGAACGAGCAAATCGGTCTGGCTGAGTCGTCCTGCAATGTTAAGGTTAGTCAGGGCGCTGACGGGGCCATAAGTCCAGAACGGCCCAGCCACCTTACGCACTTCGGTAGCAAGGTCGTCATCGTCGTCGTCTGTGAAAAGGTTGTATATGAGTGCAGCCATCCCGAAGAGCGGGATACCTTGCAGCCCTGCAAACAATGCCGCCATGCCAGTTACCCCGGCAAACTGGGCAAAAGCCGTCTTAGCTGCTTTTCTTTCCGCAGCAGTTGCCCCAGCAGTTGCCCCCGCCAAAGACTGCTTCATCATTTTAAACTGCAAGTACAGCGACATTATCCCGTAGCGTTTGAACATCAACAACACGCGC
>Ga0181348_1001174_pt1 | contig 11537 bp, 13 predicted proteins | sample Su13VDMM110DN_FD_130092 | JGI IMG/M metagenome (GOLD analysis project Ga0181348, IMG submission 130092) | Freshwater viral communities from Lake Michigan, USA - Su13.VD.MM110.D.N | ecosystem: Environmental > Aquatic > Freshwater > Lake | place: USA: Michigan | collected 2013-07-16
AGAAGTAGTTAAAATATTTTTATATAGAGGAACATTTGATGATTTAGGCCAAGCACTACTTCCTGGTTCGAAATATAAATAATATTCATATCCATCAAAATTAGTAATAATATCATTTATTTTATTATTCCATATTACTTGACTACCTGAATTATAGTTGTTAATAGAAGAAGATACAACATTACTATTAGTTGAATATTGTTCAATTAAAGATAATTTATAATAAAAATTTTCTAATCTAGTTTGTGCAGAAGAAAAGTGAATAAAATTTGAATAGTCTGAGTAATCAACATTTATTTCTATCCCTTTTTCAATTAATAAACTATTAAGTTGAGAAAATAAGCTTCCTGATCCTAGAGTAAATGGGGTTTGAGTTAAAGAATTTTGATTTAAATAAGCAGAAGAATTATTAATTTGATCTTGGATATTTAAATTTATGTTAGGACCACTTATGTAATTTAATTGTATTGTAGAGTCAAAAGTGGTATGCATCTCAATATCATATGCTTGAGATTCAGCTATCTTTTCAACTACCCAACATGATGTTTTAAGAAAAATAGTACGAGGAAGAGGTTGATATAGTTTTATTAAAACAGTAGGAGAAGGGGTACTGTTATCTAAAAGCATATTAACAGCCATTAATAACTTATTATCTCCTAAATTTAAATAAAATTCTGAATATGTTCCGTTTAAGTTTGTAAGTTTTTCTGATATTTCTGGGACGTATAGACTTAAGTTTGAAGCATCAATTTGAGTAGTATCTAATCTTAATTCCGTTCTATCTGGACTTATCTCTTGTATAAAAAAATTATCTACAGGTGATGAATTAAGTTTTTTTCTTAAAAAATTATATGTTGTAAAGTATTGTCCTTCATTAAATCCTACAGCTTCTATATCCCTTTGAGGATCAATAACTACATTAGTATCTTGAAGCGTATAACGAACACCATTTATATTACTATAGATAACTGAATTTAATGAATCTAAAACAAAATATTCTATATAATCTTGTTCAGCATCAAAAACTACATCTGTATTAAAATGAGATATGTTATTTTCATCTGCTGCAGTATAACTTTGAAATTCAAATGTTTTTGAATCTACAGATTGGATATTTACAATTTTTTCAGCCATTAAAGATTATATTGAACTAGATGTGTTAGTATTTAAATTAGCTACTGATAGGTTTACTAACTTTATATTTAGTGCTAGATTTTCTTGTTGAAGAGAATTTATTTCTTCAATCAAAGCAGTAATTTGTTCATTATCGGGAACATAGTTAATATATTCTGAGCTTGTTTTAATAAGATATTCATGAGAATTTGTATCTCCAGTTTGTGGTATATCATAAAATAATCGAGTGTATTGTGAAAAAAAATTATCAACAGTAAATGACGGAGCAGGTTGAGGTGGAGGCACAGTATTTACTAATTGTGTAAAATTAGTTTTTATAACTTTTGTATAAGGTACCTTGTAAAATACTTTTCTAGATAAATTTAATTTTTCTTGTGACATTATCCGTTTACTATTTTAAAATAATAATTATTATCTATTATATTTACACTTCCATCTACAGTAGTTTGAAAGAGAATTTTGTAGTATCTTTCAGGTTGTAATCCATTCATATATAATGAAAAATAACTACTTGTAGTATCTAAACTTAATTTAGTATATATAGGATCAAAATCAATTACATATTCGTTTGTATCCATATCTTTTATAGCATAATATGAAGACGTTGGAAGGTAATAATTTATAGTGTATAAAGAAGAAGTCATAAACGTTCTAACAGGATACGCGGGTCTAGAAAATACTCTAAATTTATTTATACTTCCTGAGTAAAATGTTCCAATGTTGTCTCCTAATGAAATTTCAAAGGGATGAGAGTTAATAAATGATAAAGATCCTGTAACTATGTTACTGTCATTCCATTTAAATTCTAAATAAGGAGGATATATAGTATGAGTATCTTTTGAAAAGTATTTCATTTTAGGTTGAATATATTCATTATCAATAAATTCATCTTTTTGTTTTAAAATAAAACCACTATTAATTAAAGAACCACTATACCAAGCGGAGACAATTTTTGTAACATTGATGTTTATGTCTTTATCATCATAATATCCAAAAGTTTGAGATGCCGATAAGCTTGAAGTAACATACCATGTTCCTCCTCCTATATCTACTAATGATGAATATGAACCGGTTGAACCCGCTGCAAATGAACCACTAGTCCATCGCTCTCCACTTTTGTAATTTTTCCAAATCCAACTAGCTCCATTAGAAATTTCAGGGACTGTTCCTGATTTACCCGTTCCCATATTCCAAGATTGAGAAACAGGATATATTTCTATTGTTGTATCTGAGTTAAGAGCAGTTACATTAGCTGTAAAGCATCTTAAATTAGATACCCACTGTGGGGTTGCAATTATATTGTTGATTGTATTAGATATTTCTAATGAGGAAAATTTAACAAGAAATCTACTTGCTTGAGGATTAGGTTCAAATAGTGCTCCTACTTCAAGAGAAGATTCTATAATTTCATCTAGTCCTGTATTCATTGTAGGATACATAGAATATAAAGTAGTGTCTTCTGTGGGAAATATTTTATATATAGCCATAAATTATTTTATAATGATACTATACGTCCGTTAATATCTTGGTTTGGGTATTTAACTTCAAAAATCATAGGATCTATTGAAGGGTAAACTACATTATTTTTGGATGCACCTACTACATCGTATGCATATTGAGAATATCCTAATGATGTTCCTACTTTATTTACAAATTCTATATTTTTAACAGTTTGAACACCTTCTATTTTATCTAAAAGAACATAAATGTCTCTTAAAATGATAGGTTGATTTATTTGCCATTTATCTGTTGAAAAGTGGTTTTGTAATGCACTTATACATTTAATTAATATATCATTATTATTATAATTAGGAAGAACGATAATGTCAAAATTTATTCCAATATTAATAACAAATGCGTCTCTAATACTAATAGAATCATTTATCATTCTATATTGAGATAAATAAGTTATTATATTTTGTTTTAAAGATGTAGAAGCAGTAGTAAGTTTTCTATCAATATTATAAGTTAAAACATATAAATCTAAAATAGAGTTTGATTCACCAACAGATAAATTTTGAACTTTTGTTGGTTCAACATGTGCTTTTACAACACTACCATATTTAGCTGGCATGCTTAAGACTCTTACTAAATAATCATCTGCAGTTACATTTCTTAATTGGCTAGCAAAATTAATTGATGAATTTTGTCTAATTTCTTCAATTGTATCTCCATCTCCTCCTCCACTAGCCGCTTCAGGATTAGTTACAGCTATAGAACCATATATGTCTTCAGCGGTATTTGAATTAAGACCCGTATTTAGAAAAGTTGTAGTTCCATTTATTATTGTTAATGTATTAGCATTAACATTTGATGTTACCCCACCTCCTGTTAAATATCTAAAAGTTAGTGTTGTATTTGAAGGGGCTATCCCATATGTTTTTGTGAATAAAAAATTAGTAGGTGAATAAGCAGTAGTTAATTTAGTTTTTTCAAAAGGTAAACCTATTCCTACATTGTCTGGGTTAGGTACTATGTTTTCATCTGAATCATTAGTTGTTCCTGCTCCAAACTGTATTTGTAACGTGTTAGAGTTTTTTAAACGGGTTGTAAATCTACGTTGTATTTTTTTTAATTTTAGTAAATAAGGAGTATCACTATCTTGTGAAAAATTAGGATCATTTATATTAGTATTTTTAATAGAATCAAAAATCATTTCTTGGCCTAAATAATCTACTTCATACCATTGGTTTCCTTCAGAATCAAAACAATCTAAAATGCCTACTAAATTTCTAGCAGATATTTGTACTGTAGAAAACTTAGTTGGTGGTCCAAAAACAAATCCTGTTGAAACAATTTGAGATGAAATGGCTTTACGTGTTTTTTTAAGTAAATAATATGTTGGGTTGTTGTTTAAAGTTTCATATACCGTAATAGTAGTAGGATCAAATGAATTTGAAACAGAAAAATCTATAGGGTCTTCAATTAAAAATGAAGGAAATGTTATACCAGATGGAGTAACAGTAGCTCCTTTATTTATAGTTAATGTATAATCAAAATCTGGAATATATGTTGATCCTGATAGTTTAGAAGGAAGTCTTTGGTATACATCTATGTGAGTAGTAGCTACTCCTGTTGTAGAAGGTTTATAACCAAACATATATGCTAATTCAAATAAATTATTTGATTGTCTAGCAAATTGTAAATAATTTTCTTGAACTTGATTATCTAAATAAAATGATAAAACATCACCTACATAAGATGACATTTCTATAATCATCATACCTGGTGATGCCGGGCTAAAATCATTATATGTAGTAGGAAAATACGTTTTAGCGTAATCTACAAGGTTTACTCTAAATTCATCAAATGATTTATTAATGTATTTTATATTTTTATTAGATGCCATTATGAAAATGTTATTTGAATATTATCAACAATACCCGTGTTTATTATACTATATTTTAATTCTACAAATATTTCATTTGTGTCTGGAAATTCATTTAGGTTTAGTGATTCTACATTAATATTAGTAAAATTACGATTTATTAAATTTTGTATATCCTCTTTAAGAAAGGTTAAATTGTTTGTTGTTATTTGTTCAAATAAATAGCCCTTTAAATTAGCTCCAAAACTATTATTTAAATATCTTTCATTTTTATTTGTTAGAAAAAAATTAAGTAAATTATTTTTTATAGCATCTTTAGTAGTATAATTTAAGAAAAAAACTGATGGAGAGTTGAATGGTATTGATATACCAACTGCCGTTCCGGGTTTAGTATCTATAGGGTTTATTTTTCTAGCGCTAAATGCCATTATTTTTTAATTAAATTCATTATTTGATCTAATCCTAATTGTCCTTCAGGTAAAGAACCATTAACTGGATCTACCGGACCTACTACTTTAAAGTCACCTTCAAATCCTGATTTAGGCCCCTGTGCCATTTCACCTAATATATCCATATATGCTTTTTTAGTATTTAAATTAGTAGGTTGTTGGTGAGGTACAGCATTAGTATTAAAATTTAATACCCTTGTATCAGATTCATTAATAGATTGTTTATTACCTTTAATAGCTTCTAATAAAATGGTTTTTAATTCTTCTTGAATTGCTTCTTTTACGGCCTCTTTAATGAGGGATTTTAATATATCAATTTTCATTTGTTATAAATATTAAATTAATTTGCTTTTAAATTATCTCTATCAATTATTAGTTTAAGTTCGTTTATAAGTACATATGGGTTTGTGGTGAATGACGCTTCAGTTTGTAATAACTTTATATTTGCTGTATTATATGCAACTCCACGTAAACGATTTACAGTAGATGAAAATGGTTCTTTTACTACTTTTAAGTTAAATCCCTTATATGTTTGAGATGGGTTAACATTTCCTAAAGAAGAGTCAGCAGACGTACTAATATTTACTAAAGTTTGAAGACTTGGACTTAGCTGTTTTAATTGGGTTTGACTTATACCACATTTTTTTAAATATGCATCTATAGAATTTAATAAACCAATAATAATTAATATTATACCACTAATTTGATCGGATGTAGATTTAATTACATTAATAACGTTTTTAATTTCCATTACTATTGGTTCAGCTATACCTACTGCTGTTTTAGCTACAAAAAGGGAGGTTATAGCAGCACCTGGAGCTCCGGGAGGAGAAACAAAAAAACCTAATGCTGTTTCACCAATAGGTATAGCGGTATTAGCTATGTCTAATACAGTTTGAGCGTCGTCAAGCTTTGGGTTTAAATTATCTACGGGTTGAACTATTGTTTTAATTTGTTTATCTACAATATTTAATTCATCTATTAATGAGTTTCTTATAGCTAACATTTTTTCAAGTATAGGAATAGGGAGGCAAAAATCAGGCAATTTTACTTCTTCTTTTAATTTTGCTAAATTTTCAATACCCGCCTCATACGCCATATTCATAATTACAGGTATGGTTTTTTTTACTAATTTAATTACTATATTTACAAGTAATTTATTTAATTTCTTTTTATCTAAAGGCATAATTAACTTTAATTAGTTACTACTTGATTAAATAGCTCATCATTATATCTTCCTGAAGAGGTTATTTTTCCAAACATAATAATTTCATCTTTAGGTGGGGCTCCGTCGGGTAATTCTATAAATGTTTCCCAGGGGTTATCAGTGTACTTTTTATCTTTACGAGAAGAATGTGCACTTTCTGATCCATCATCAAAATTCATATACCACTTAGCCATTGCCCACAACCCTTTAGACTCAGGTACATTATTAGGAATTGGTAAATTAATTCTTTGCCCACCATAATTTCCGATAGTATAAAATAAATAAAATTCAATAGTATATTTTTTAGCATATATTACTTCATTTGAAAGATAAGCATTAGCACCTCTTATTAAACCCTCAACACTCCCCGCTGATAAGTCTGAAAAAATAAGTCTTTTGCTATCCGGGTTAATAGCATCATTATAAGATGATAAAACTCGATCTTTCCCACCATAGGAGTTTGTTAAATACTCATCTTTCTCATCAACCCATCTTTCTACAATAGGGCCAATAGGTTTAATTAAAAATACTATTGAAACCTCTTTATAAAAATTCTCGCCAAGATTTTCAGGTACAATGTCGTATAAATTAACTCCTCCATAGTTATCTAAGAGTGGACCAGTTGTTTTAAAATCCGTAACACAAAACCATTTATTTCTAGTTAAAAGATTAGGTGGAAGCGAATTTATAGAAGTATTATTTAGATGAATAGATAAATTTATATCTGGTCCATAGCCAAATTTTTCATTAAACCATTGAGGAGAAACTGAAGATGCTGGGTTCTGTGAACGAGTTGTTGTTAATCTTTTTATTTGGTTAACTGTTATTGGTGGAGGGAGGATTCCTATAATTAGTTGAGTTCTTTGTTCTGATTGGAATTTAATAAATATGGCTTTTGACTCGGGTGTGGGGGTAGTGGGTGGGATTGTACTTGTATCCGTTATATATAGATCATATAGTAATTTATTTCTACCAGTGTAGGGTGTTTCGGGTCTATATTGTTTATAAGAAAAAGTATATTTGTTTTTAAATTCTTTTGGAAAACGAAAAGAGGCCTGGCTAGTAGATGAGTTTTCGGTATTTTTTTTAATAAATTCATCAATAAATATTTTCATATATTTGTTCCTAAGTTTACTTAATGCTCCTATTGAAGACACATTAGCGTTGGCATCTGGGCCAAATTTTTCATTATTAGTATTAGGAATAGCAGATTCTTGAGCTTTAAATGCAATAGCAAATTTATAAGTATCTAATTTTGATAAATCCCATTTTTTAGTTGTTTTATTATAAAAATTATTGTAAACAAATTTTAATAGTTCATTTAATAGGTTAGTAGTTTGCTGGTATATAGTTTCGCTTGTTAATGTATCTCTTGAGGTTTTTGGTAGGTTTGTATTATCAACATTTAAACTATACCACCCGGATTTGTAATAGTTATCTTGAGCAATAACATTTCTTCCTCTATTTATATCAAATTTTTTATATGATATATTAAAAAAAGTAAGAGGAGGAGGATTAGTAGCTTTAGCATCCATACCACCACTTTTGCTAGTACTATTAATTATAACGTTTGTTGTATTTGCATTATCAACTTGAGTAGCAGCCATATTATTTTTGAGTAAATGAAGTGTCTGAAATTATGTAATTATCCTCTAATTGTTTTTGTAAAGCAATTATATCTTCTGCAACATATAACGCCGCCGCATTTACGTCAGTTAAAGTACCAGGTACTCCTACTACACATGGTGGAGTAGAAGCATCTTTAAGAGCATCATTTAATTTTTGAATAATGGTTAATAAAGATTGAAGAAAATCTACTGTTCTTTTTCCTAATACTAAAGGTTCAATAGCTAAACGAGCATTACCTAGATGTATTTGGTTTGCATCTACAATAAATGAGAAGGCATCTATATTAACACTGTTAACGGCATTTAAATTTATTGAGTTTTTTGAACTTAATAATATGTGGTCCTTTGTAGAATTAAATACTAATCTACCTGAGTTTAAAAGTATTTGACTTCCATTGTATTTATTTATAGGATCAGGGATATTTAATTGATTTGTATAACTTTCATAGTTTTGACTAGATGCTTCTAATTTAATTTCTTGAGTACTTGTTAAATAAATAGATGAATCATCATTATTTATATCTTCAGTTATAGGAATCCACCCCTCAGGTGATTGAGATCCTTGACCATTTCTAAGTATAGTAATAGGGTCACCACTTTCACCTGCTTCTGACCAATTGTTTTCTAAATTTCCAAAGTCTCTAAAATTATAATATGATGGTACTGTGCTGCTAAAACGTAGTGAATTTCCCCATCTGCCTTCATGGATTACATCTCCTTCAAGTGGTAATAAGGGGTGAATGTCTAAACGTTCTTCAAATGTTTTTCCTAAATATATAGAAGTATTATTATCCGTAACCTTTCTAATTAAACCTCCTTTTTCATTTAATGAATAGTCATTTGACATATCATCACTTAAAGTATTATTTATAGTATCATCAAATGGATAAGCGTTATGGTGGGGGTGATTCCATATTCCTACTATATTATTATAATATTGTTTTGGGGTTTTTTCACCTAAAAAACCGGGAATTGGGGTTAGGTATACTATTTCATTTATTAATGGAAAGTTTTTAACATTTGAATTAATAGGGTATGCTACAGGATATGTAAATTCTTCATTATCATTGTTGCTAGGATTGTTTACAAAATCATATTCTATAACTCCTAAAGCACTCCATCCTCCTAATTCTTCAAATCTCCAATGAGTTTCATCTAAAATAATACTTATTACTCTAATTCCAGTTGATGTACTTGCATTATTTAAAAGATCTTTAAAATATCTATTATTAGTATTATTATTAGAATTAAATTTTTTATGTAAACTATAATCTAAATCAACCATTATCTTTTTTTAATTTATCTATACTTGAAAGTAATTGGGTTTTTTCTGCTTCTGAAATAGTAAATGGATTATCTCCATTAGAAGAAACGTTTTGCATTCTTTGAATTATGGTAGCTAATTTAACTAGTTGTTCATCGTTTTTAACCCCAATTTCAAGATATTCTTTTATTAATGGTACCATTAATGTAGCATCACCTATGTCCCCTATCATGGGTTTTAATTCACTAATTAGTGCCGAAATTTGTGCTTCTTTTTTCTTTTGGTTATCATATATTTCTCCTAATAAATCAGAAAATTTCTTTTTACCAAATATTATTTTATCTAGGTCGCTCATGATAATAAATATATATTAGTTAAAATTTTACATACCCGTGTTCTAAATAAAAAATATAATTATTTTTAAATATGTTGCCTAATTTATTAGATATTTTAGTTATTCGTGGTGTTTTAATGTCTATTGTTTCTCGTATATATATGTATAGTGCTTTTTTATTAAATATGGGTAAGTGGTCTCGTTTTCTAAATAATTCAAGTATTGCATCTGCTATTTTAGCTTCTTCATCTTTAGGAAATAAAGTAAATATATGGTTTGTACAATGTTCAACATATAAATCTACAAACAACGATAATTTATCATTATATGGTAATCTATCACTAGATGAGTTATTTTCTTCTATAGTGTAAGATTCAGTAATATCATCATTAAGAGATGTAATAGGAATTGATGCTACTTTCTTTTTATAATTTTTTTCATTATATAAAATTAACCATCGTTTAACTATAGTTCCAAAATATGAAAATGCTTTAGCTCCTCTAGTTGGGTCAAATAAATGAATTTTACTAAGTAAAAACGTTATTATTTCATGTTGTAAATCCTCTATGTTTTCTACTTCGGTATGATAAAATTTAAATTTATGGATTATGTTCTGAGTTAGTTTAAAAAAACCATAATGAATTTTTTCACCATATATTTTACTTTTTAAAACAAAATCGTTTGTATTATTATATAGTACTATAGCATCCTCAGTTGATTGTGTAAAATAGTTCTTAGAAGGAGCCATTATTCTTTTAATTTAAAATCATTTAATTGTTCTTGTAAATATTTTATTTGATCAAAGAAAAATCCTACTTCATCATCACTTTTAAATGTTTCTTTAGCGTCTATTTCTTTTAATTTTTGATCTGAGAATTTAATTACATTAGATATATTTTCCATATAATTTTTATAAGACTCAACTGCGTCTTCATATTTCTCAATTTTTTTAAGTAAATTATAGGTTGTATAACCTAATACTGTTACTAGCCCCAAAAGTGAAATTATTATCATATTTTTTAAATAAAAAAGGTTGTGGCTTTTTTTTAAACCACAACCCTTATTAGTTTTTTTGTTATTAATTAATCTTTAAAAAACCCATCCATTATATTTTTTAATCCCTCACTTTTAACACTAGCTAATGCTTTTGTTTTAATTGGGGTTTTTTTAGTGGATAAATTATTATTTAATGTAATATTAGTTTTTGACGATGTCAAGTTACTTTTAAATTTAGGTAAATATTCTCTTTCCCATTCAATTCTAGCAGCCATTAAATCAGCCTGATGAACAATAAATATTAATGAAGTACGTGGTTTAGTTTCTGGTGACCAAGATAATAAATAAGGTTTATTAGCGTCATCATATAAACCATCATGTAATTTAATAGTTAAAAATTCATTTTTAGTATAGTTAATACCATTCTGATTTAATAAATAAAGACCACGATCTGGAACTGACATGTATTCTAATTTAGTATTGAAAGTATAATCTTCACCTAACTTATCTTTACGCCATTGATCCGTTTGTGGAATATATGATTCATTTTCTGAATCACCCATTTTACCTAAATCATGATTCATAGCTGAGAATACTAATTCTTCAATAGTATATGTTTCACCTACTCCAAATTTAGACCATACTGAATTAATTTCTAAAGCAGCAGCAATAACTCGATTAACATGTTCAACATACCCACCTGGAAATGCATTGTGGTATTCTTTTTTATGTGAGGCGGGCATAAACATAATACGCTCGGCATATTTATCGTAAAATTCTTTTAGCTTTGATGCTCTAGGTTCTGAGATATAAGTATCAATATAATTAATAAATATTACCCAATTTTCTTGAAGTTGTTCTGCTGATAATTTCATAACTCTTATTTTTATATTATTAATTAATTGAATTCATTTCATTACCTACAATAGGTTCGTTTTCAATGTATCCTTTAATTTGATCTAATTGTTCTCTGATAGCATTAATTAATTCAAATGCTCCGTCTCTATTTCCTTGATTTAAGGAAAAATTTAATTTACTTAAATTAGATTCAATGCTGTCTAATTTTTTTAGAACTGGTTCTCTGTGTTTCATATATTTTATTTATTTGTTTCATTTGTTATCCTTCCCCCCGTTATTCCCTTCCCTCTTATCTCATTCTCTCAAACCCCGTAATATAAATATATGTTAAAAAGGTAA
>Ga0181348_1001178_pt1 | contig 11503 bp, 10 predicted proteins | sample Su13VDMM110DN_FD_130092 | JGI IMG/M metagenome (GOLD analysis project Ga0181348, IMG submission 130092) | Freshwater viral communities from Lake Michigan, USA - Su13.VD.MM110.D.N | ecosystem: Environmental > Aquatic > Freshwater > Lake | place: USA: Michigan | collected 2013-07-16
GGTTCCAGTACGCCATCCATCATCTGCCGCACGATGCGAGACCTCGGACGCTGGCGGCAGGCGGCAAATCCATCCTCCAGCAGTGCCATGATGCGGCCACGGTGAACCCATTACTCGGAAAATTCCAGATTGGCAAACGGCTCGACTTGCAGGAAGGCATCCAAGCCGCCCGTAAAACTTTCCCTTATTGCCGGTTTCATGCTACAAGATGTGCGAAGGGGATGAATAGCTTGCGGCAGTATCATCGAGAATGGGATGCGGAGAAGAAGGTATTCTGCGATACCCCCGCGCACGATTGGTCCTCGCACGACAGCGACGCCTTTCGGTATTTGTCGCTCAGTTGGAAGGAACAGCGCAAGACAAAGGCTCCAGTCCCTGACGATGTGTTGAAAGGCAACCCGATTACGCAGACCATTATGCAGATGCGAGACAAGCACTTCAAACAGCGAAAACGCGAACGCGCCATGCAAGTGCGCTAACACAAGGAGTTGAGACTATGTTACCGTTCATGTGGGCGAGCCAAGAAAAATGTTTCAAGACGGCCACCGCCGTAATGGTCAACGGGGATATCAAGCTGACAATTACCGGCGGCCCGATTCAAATCCTTGAATTGCTGTCGGTCTGCGTTGCGGCAAATGATGGTACCGCCTCCACCCTGCAATGGCAATCGGCTCCCACGGTCGGCACCGCCACGACCATCACGGGTGCCACGGCGTCGCTTGCGAGTGCCACTGCAGGCACCACAGTCCTCGTTCAGCCCACCGCGTTATCCACGGCTCCGGTGATTGTCGCCGCATCAGCGGGCGGGTTGCATCTTGGACTCGTCGCACAGAATCACATCATCGTGAAAGAAGGCACCCTCAAATCGGTCATCGCCGTCGGGTCTACAACCGGCACCTGGTATCATTGCCTGCGCTATAAACCCTTGACGCCTGATTCTTTGGTGAACTAATGGCACGGTCGAAAGATGCGCTAGATCGTCCCACAGAGCCTGATGCTGTCGTCGCATTTTGGCTGACCGAAATCAAAGATGCGCGAAAGCGTGAGAAAGATTTTCGCAAAGATGGCGAAAAGATTCTCAAAATCTACGACGGCACGAATCAAAACATCATTCCGTTTAACATTCTTTTTTCTAATACCGAAACACTGCTTCCTGCTATTTATTCTGCCGTCCCTCGTCCGGTGGTGTCGCGTCGATTTAAAGATAACGACCTGATTGGAAAACACGCCTCGACCGCAGGCACACGAATGTTGGAGTTTCTCCTTGATACCAACCTGAACGATTACGATGCCTTCGATACCGTGATGCGCCATACCGTGCTAGATGCCTTGCTGCCTGGACGCGGGCTGTCGAGCGTAAAATATCATGCGATGGTCCACGAGCCAGACGAGAGCGAAGGCGAGGACGAGAGCGTAGAAGTTAGTCACGAAATGGTGTGCCTTGAAACGCACGGCTGGTCTCGCGTCTATCTCGGCTACGCCAAAAAGTGGTCAAAAGTGCCGTGGATTGCTTTTGAAGAATACGTCGATAAGAAGGAAGCGACGCGGTTATTTGGCAAAGCCATTGCGGACAAGATTACGTACACAAAAGACGAACCCTATGACGGAGAAGATAAGCGGTCAAACCGGAAAGAAAATGCTCCGCAAGGCGCGACTAAGACGGCTTGCATCTACCAGATTTGGGACCGGCAAGGCGGCAATCGCGTTAAGTATCTCTCGCCGCAGTATCCTGATGGACTGTTGAAAGACGAAGAAGATCCCCTTGGACTGAGTGGATTTTTCCCGTGTCCCAAGCCGCTCCAGTTTCTCGAGAAAACCCATTCATTGGTGCCAACCGCGCTTTACAAGATCTACGAGAACCAAGCTACAGAATTGAATAATATCCAACTGCGCTTGAATGAGCTTGTACGCGCTTGTAAGGCGCGAGGCATCTATGATACCGGACTCGGGCCAGAGATTCAGAAGCTCATGGAAGCGGATGATAACGAACTGATCCCTGCGGAATCAGCCTCGTCATTGGCTGCCGATAAGGGACTCGGAAACGCGGTCTGGTTCTGGCCGCTTGAAGTCATTCAAGCCACGTTGCAATCGCTATATACGGCACGGGAGTCCTGTAAGCAAGTCATCTACGAAATCACAGGCATTTCTGATATTCTCCGTGGCGCATCGACGGCGAGTGAAACGGCGACCGCACAGAACATTAAGAATCAATGGGGAACACTTAGACTGAAACGCTTGCAGAAAGCCGTGGCCGTCTATGCGCGAGATGTTCTGCGCTTGATGCTGGAACTCGCCGCGTCCAAGATTGGTGAGGAGACTTGGGCCAAGATGACCGGCTTGCCGTATCTTACGCAAGTACAGGTACAGCAACTATCTTCGCTCTTGCAAGCGGCACAAATGCAACTCCAGCAAGTCCAAATGATGATGCCGCCCCCGATGCCGCCACAGCCAGGGATGCCGCCACAGGCTCCCGCACCGATGCCCCCACAGGTGCAACAGCTCCAGCAGCAAGTTCAGCAGTATCAGCAGCAACTACAGACCCCGCACTGGGCGCAAGTGCTGGAGACGCTTCAAGATGACATGAGCCGCGCCTATAAGATTGATATAGAAACGAATAGCACCGTCGAAACGGATGCGACGGAAGATCAAGCCAATATTACCAAAATGATGACGGCAATGGGACAATACCTCAACGGGGTAAGTCCGCTGGTCGCCAACGGCTCGATGCCGTTTGAAGTGGCGAAGAATATGCTCTTGGTAATTGCACGACGCTTTCAGTTTGGCGATGAAATTGAAAATGACCTGAAGCAAATGACGCAGCCGAAGCCTCCTGACGACGGATCAGCGAAAGCGCAGGCACAAGCCCAGCAAGTGGAGCAAATGAAAATGCAGCTTGAGCAGCAACGGATGCAGTTGCAAGATCAGCAATTCAAGATGAAGCTGCAAGCGGATCAGGCAGTCCAGCAGGCGGAAGCCCAGCAGTCCTTGCAGTCTGAAGCACGGGCGCACGAACTCGCCTTGGCACAGATTCAATCAAAGAAAGAATTAATGGCACTGGAAGTCGAAGCAAAAAGACAAGCGCAACTGGCGGAACTAAATTCGCAGCGCACCACCGCTCATATGCTGGCCAAAATGACGCAAGAGACCGACCTTAAAAAGGCGAGTCTTCAGGCTGCCACACAGCTCGAACTCGCCGCACTTACGCAGACCGCAGCGGCTGTCGAGACGGATCCCACCGAAATTGCAGAGTCTACAAAGCTGATAGCCCAAATCCTTGAGCGGCAAGAAGCCATGATGCAGATGATGATTGTTCCGAAGATCAATGTAGAGGGGTGATTAAAATTCCATTTTATCGCTATGCGTGTGCCAACGATCATACGTTCGAGATTTTTCTTCCATTGCTGAAGCATATTAATCACTGGCCATGCCGAGACTGTCGTGAACGTGCCGAACAAGTTATTACGGCTCCAATCTTCGTCAAGGCCGCGCAAGATGTCTGCTACGACAGCCCCATTGATGGCCGTGCCGTGACCTCCTGGGATGCTCATCGAGAGGATTTGAAGCGCAATGGGTGTATCCCGTATGACCCTGAGATGAAAACCGATGTGGCCAATCGTATTCAACGAGAAGATCGTGACATGGATCAGTCAGTGCAGCAGCAAGCCGAGGAACTCTGTGAAAAGATGCCGACTGCAAAACGGGCCAAACTGTGGAGCGAAATGACTGAGCAGGGCGTCTCGACGGAGTGTGTACGGTCAACGCCGACAGTCTAGATTCTAGCTGTTGGCCTTATTTACAAGGGGGATCTCATGGTTGATGAACAAGCTAGCGACACTAGCGAGGTCGTAGAAACGGGGACTGAGGACGCGGAACCAGCGTTTAACATGGAGGCGGCGTCAGACCGAATCGCAGACCAGTTGTTCCCAGGGCGTGAGAAGGACGAGGTTGACGCACCAGACGAAGTCCACGATACCAAGGTTACAATGGCCGCTCCTGTGGCACCAGCGATGGAAGTGCCAAAGACTTGGCCTGTCGAGATGCGAGATCATTGGGGCAAAACCCCGCGTGAAGTCCAGGATTATTGGGGCAAACGTGAAAAACAAATGATCGAGGGATTGGAGCAGTATAAGCAAGACGCGACGCTCTCCCGCACATTTAAAGAAGTGGTAGCTCCGTTTTCTCAGATCTTGCAAGCTCAAGGATTGGATGCGCCGCAAGCCGTCCATTACTTGCTAAACGCCCATAGTCGGCTCACGCAAGGCACGATGGAATCACGCGCCGCCGCCTATCACGAACTTGGGCAAAGTCTCGGATTACAGCAACAAGGACAACCGCAGAGTGAAATGCAGCCCATAGATCGCAATATGATGGCCCTCCAGCAGGAGATGGCGTCAATCAAGCAAGATCTCATGGCACGGCATAACGCCGATTATCAAACCGCCTACACAAAGATTAGTCAAGATGTTGACGCATTCGCGTCCGATGCAGCGCACCCGCACTTTAACGCCGTAGCCGATGACATCGTGCTACTGTTAAAGACGGGGCTTCCCTTGCAAGAAGCCTACGAAAAAGCGGTGTGGGCCAACCCGTTGACGCGAGAGAAAGAGGTGCAAGCACGGTTTCTGACAGAGACCGGCAAACGCCAAGAGACGGCGCGGCTGAACGCTCTCCCAAAAGCGCGAGCTGCGAAAGCGAATGTGCGAGGAATCAATTCTTCGCGCTCCCCGAAGGAATCCTTGGGGACTATGGAAGAGACGATTAAATCCACGCTGTCAGATATTCGGCAGCGTATTCATTGATGAGAGGATATTACTATGCCAAGTCCAGGCGCATTTACCGGCTCGACGTTCACTGAGTTAGTGACGACGACCTTCAGAAAGCATCGTGGTCCGATCAAGGACAACTTGAGCAATCGCAACGCCTTGCTCAAATATATCGAAAAGCGCGGGAACACCAAGCAGATTGACGGGGGACTGTCCATCGTGCAACCGCTGGATTACGCGGCGAACGGCACCTATCAACGCTTCTCAGATTGGGATGTGTTGGATGTGTCCGCGTCCGATGTCATTTCGGCGGCTGAGTATCAGTGGCGTCAGATTGCGATCAACGTGGTCGCATCTGGCCGTGAAATCCGTATTAACAGCGGGGAGTCTCGCATTGCGGATCTGGTTGCGTCACGCATGAAGAATGCGATTCGGACCTTCCAGAACAACTTCTCGTCTGACTTGTATTCTGATGGGACCGTGTCAAACCAGATCAACGGCTTGACCGCCATTGTGCCAGACACGGTGACCTCTGGAACGGTGGGCGGCATTAACTGCGCGACCTTCTCGTTCTGGCAGCCACAGCAGTCTGATGCGAGTACCTTGTCAGTGACGACCAGCGCAACGACCATCGAGAACGGTTTGATGCTCCCGTTGTGGCTTTTGTTGGATCGTGGTCCTGACGATCAGACTGACCTCATTGTGATGGCGAACAACTACTACACCTTCTTTGAGTCGTCCCAGGTGTCGTTGAAACGCTACACGGATGAATCCAAGGCCAATGCAGGATTCTCGACCCTCAAGTACAAGTCGGCTGATGTCATTTTTGATGGCAACAGCGGCATTACGACAAGTCATGCGTTCTTCCTGAACACCAACTACCTGCAACTGGTCACGCACCAGGATTGCGATATGGAAGTCATGGACGATATGCGTCCGGTGAATCAGGATGGCAGCGTCACCCCAATCCTCTGGATGGGAAACTTGACTTGCAGCAACAGAAAATTACAGGGCAACATCATTGAGTAGTTGTTGTTCATGTCGATACGATAAATAAAGGAGACGACTATGGCATACTCGAACGAACGCCCAGGTGGGCAAGCAATTGCAACGACTTCGACGGACAAACAGCATCCTCTTGGCACCATTGTCAAGGGATGGGATCCGACGCTTGGCGACGGAGAATTTATCTATCTTCTCGGTGTCGCCAGCACGGTTGTGGGCATGGCGGTGTCGTACAATGCGACGACCTACCAAACCACGCTCTTACCAAACACAGCAAACCTGTCTACTCCCGTCGCCTGGTCTATGTCGATCAATGTGGCCGCCTCCTACGGGTGGTACCAGATTGGCGGCCTGGTGAAGGCCCTCAAGACAGCGGTTAAAGCTGATCCAGCCGTAAATGCAAACCGCATTTACATCTCGGCCACGACAGGCCGCGTAATGCAGACGTCCGCAGCGGGCAAGTGCATTATGGGTGCAACGAGAGCCAACTTGACGACTGTGACTTCCACGACTTCCTTGGTCACGTTGTCAGTAAACCGGCCCCACGCGCAGGGTCCGATCACCTAGAGATAACTCTAGGAGTCTAGTTTTCGGGAGCGGTTCTCGCACGAGGGCCGCTCCCTCCCACGACCACGGAGTTTTATGCTGCATATTGTAACCATCAATGCCGACGATTATCTTCAGCGAGGGGTTGAGTATACCAATATCCTGTACGACAGCGTGAATCGAAACCTTCCACCAAACACCCAAGCTGAGTTTGTTGTGTTCACGGATTCCCCTGGTGCCTACCATCCCGCTATCGTCGTGCGCCCGCTTACCATTACAAAGGTACAAGGATGGTGGCACAAGCTGTCGCTGTTCCAACAAGATTTATTCCCCTTTGGCGACCGTCTTCTCTACCTCGATCTCTCCTGCGTCATCACCGGCAGACTCGATGCGCTCGCCGCCTACAACGGCCCCTTTGCCACCCTACGAGACTTCTACTACCCGACCGGACTGCAATCGTCCGTCATGGCTTGGCAGCAAGGCACCGCAACCGACATTTGGACGCAGTTTGTCGCACAGGGGTATCCACAGCACGACCTGGGCGGCGATCAAGTTTTTATCGAATCCATCATGGGCAGGACGGCAATTCGGCTTCAAGACCGATTTCCCAGCCTGTTCGTTTCGTACAAACTCTCGCCAGGCTTGCCGTCTAAGGCGTCGGTGGTAGTCTGCCACGGCTCACCCAAGCCACACGAATGTCAAGGGTGGGTACCGTCTGTCTGGAAGGTGGGAGGGCTGCGACAGGCAGACCTTGAGGCCATTTGCAATACTCAGCAAGAGACGCTGCTGCGGAACATTGCTCATGCCATGACGCTTCCGTTTCCCTGGTTCGATTTTCAGCCTACGCCTCATACGAGGCCCATTCACATCGTTGGCGGCAGTCCCTCGCTCGCCCAAGCGTTGCCTGCCCTTCATCGGGCAAAAGGCCAGTCAGAGATTTGGGCGACCAACGGCGCATTTAATTTCCTTCGGTCGCATCACCTTACCGCAGATGTCCATGTGATTCTCGATGCCAGACCACAGAACGCGAACTTTGTCACACATCCGAATCTTTCGACCCGCTACTACATTGCCTCTCATTGCGATCCAGCCGTGTTTCACGCGCTACGGGGGCAGAACGTAACGATCTTTCATTGCAATATGGAGGGCGTGTACGAACTGGTCAAAGGCGAGACCGTTCGTCCCACGCATCTCTTGGGTCGGTACACGACCGTCGGGATGAAGGCGGCCCAGCTTGCAGAACTCCTCGGAGCAACGCAGATCAATTTTTACGGAATGGACTCCTGCTATTTTGAGCAGGCCCACCATGCCTACACACAAATACAGAATGATACGGATGTCGCCGTGGATGTCCTGTACAATGGGCGTGTGTTTCGTGCCGCCCCGTGGATGATCGGACAAGCCAGCGACTTTCAGGAATTTGTGCAATCCTTTTTGGGAACGGTCGCCGTCGATGGCATGGGCCTGCTCGCCCATATTGCAGGATCAGGGATTGAGATGTCCGCTGCCGAAGCGCGAGGAAACGCAATCTTGAGCCGATTGCCATTTGAGTCTGATCCAATTTATGGGGTTGAGGTTGGCGTATTTGCTGGTGATCTTTCCAGACGGTTACTTGCGCGAACTAATCTTCATCTGACTATGGTGGATTCATGGAAGGGTAATGGGCAGGATTATCATGGAGACTCAGGAGATTTCCATGCCACGCTGACACAGCAGGAGCAAGATAACTTTTACGAAGTCACGCGCACAGTGACCGCTTACGCAGGCACTCGCGGAAAGATTCTTCGTGCAAACTCGCAGGATGCCGTGCTGCAAGTACCTGACGAATCACTAGATTTTGTCTTTATTGATGCGGACCACAGCTACGAGGGAGCCGCAAAAGACATTGCCGCCTGGTCTCGCAAGGTGAAGGTCGGGGGGCTTATTTCAGGCCATGACTATGAAAATACAGCCTTTCCCAAGTTTGGGGTGACGCGAGCGGTGAATGAATGGGTTGATAAATCTAGGGCGGATCTAGTTTGTGGCGACAATTACACTTGGTTTCTCACAAAAACGGAGGCAATGCGATGCAAGATTCAGTCAGCTCAGTAATGGAGAGAAGATCGATTGCGCCACTCGTTCGATTTGAGCGACAGCTCGTTGAAGACAAGGCTGCAAGTCTTCAGGCAGGGCGCGCCGTGTGCAAGGATGTCGATTATGCCATTGTGACCCCGCCGTACTCCAAGGATGAAGTGTTTAAAAAGGCGACGACCTTTATCGAGGATATCCAAGCCAAGGGCAAGGTGGGAATCTACACCGCGCAACAGGTGGACCAATTTATCCAGCAATACACCGCCTGGAAGAACGGGCAGTCTCTGCCGCTCGTCGGCACCCCAATTCGAGGCTGGTCCGTGCTAACCCCTGCCCAGCAGGAAAACCTCATTCGCGTCAATGTCCCGACCGTCGAATACCTCGCCGAAGCCAATGAAGAAGGACTTCGCAATATTGGCATGGGTGCGCTCGATATGAAGCGCAAGGCTCTTGCCTGGCTGTCACAAGCTGTAGATAAAGGGCCACTGACCCAGCAGATTGCGGCAATTCAAGCGGAAAACGATAGCCTAAAACTCAGTCTAGATACGCTTACACGACAAGTCGAAGCCCTATCTGTTCCTGTCGCGCAGACAGTGGCACCAGTTTTGCAGGAGGCTACTAGCCAAGAGATCGGTATTAATGATATTCTCGATGCCCCAGTCCCGCAGATACGACGGCCTAAACGATAGGGAGCGGCTATGTCATTACTGTCAATTATTATTAATGTTTGTGGTCGCACCAACATACCGGTGCCAACAAATGTGATGGGGTCAATCTCGGACACCCAGTTACTTCAGCTTGTTGAGCTGCTTGAGGAGGAAGGTCACGACTTGGCGAGTCGCGGACCCTGGCAAGGCATTACGTTTGAAGCTACATGGGCCACGTTAGCCTCTGACGATCAAGGGACCGTCACCAGCCTTGCTACGAATGGATTTAGTTACATTAAGAATGGAACATTTTGGGACCGGACTTCACGCCTTCCCGTGTTAGGACCATTAAGCGATACTGAGTGGTCAGCCCTCAAGGGACTTGGCACAACGGGTTCACGCTACGCCTACCGCATTCGCGGAGGAAAGCTGATTGTCAATCCAACTCCAACCGCCAGCCTAACTTGGGCGTTTGAATATGCAAGCCGAAACTTTATCCTTGCAGCCGATGGTATTACGTATAAGTCAGCTTTTACGCTCGATACCGATACGCTGCTCTTACCCGAAGAACTAATGACGCTTGGCCTTCGCTGGCGATGGAAGCGAGAAAAAGGACTCGATTACGCGGAAGATATGCGAACGTATGAAACGCAAGTTCACGATGCGCTCGGTCGTGACGGCGGCAAGCGCACCTTGTCTATGGCCACAGGAGGTCGCACGTTGGGGCCAGGAATCTTTGTGCCTGAAAGGAATTGGCCAATATGAGAACAGCCCTACGCGGTAAAGGCGCGTCACGGTCCCAGACTAGTTCGATTGACTCGTATGCGGCACCAGTCGGCGGGTGGAATGCACGGGATTCGCTGGCCAATATGCAGCATACCGATGCGATTACCTTAGAGAATTGGTTCCCGCGTAGTAGTTATGTTGAATTTCGTGGCGGCTCCGCAAGCCACGCAACCGGCATGACGGGGATTGCCAAAACGCTTGCGTCCTACAATGCGCTGACGGGGACGCACGAACTTTTTGCGTTTACCGATTCAGGCACCTACGATGTCAGTGCAGCGGGCGCGGTAGGAGCTTCAGTCCTTGCGCGGACAAATAGCAAGCATCAGGTCAATCTGTTCGGGGACGGTACCTACAACTATTTGATCGCCTGTAACGGTGTGGACAAGCCTGCCTATTACAATGGCACAACGTGGACGGCGGTTGATAGCCTTAGCACTCCCGCGTTGACCGGTATTACGACCACCGCGCTAATTGCTTCCATGACGTTTAAGGGACGATTAATCTTTCTTGCCAATGATAGTCTTTCTTTTTATTATCTGGCAGCAGGGTCCGCAGGTGGTGCGCTGACCGCGTTTGATCTTTCAGGCGAGTTTACGCGAGGCGGTTACCTGATGGCGTGTGCCACTTGGACAAGAGATTCCGGTCGTGGGGCCGATGACTACGCAGTGTTTATTACGTCAGAAGGCGAAGCAGCAGTTTATCAAGGCACGAACCCTAATAGTGCGGCGACTTGGGCGAAGGTCGGTAGCTACTCGATTGGTCGGCCATTAGGCCGTCGGTGCTTGGCTCAATATGGGGGCGATTGCGTCGTGATTACTGAAAGCGGCGTATACCCTTTGTCGGCGTTGCTAGCGAATGGCGATGAAGAACGAAGCAAGTTTGCGATGTCGTACAAAATTCAGTCGGCCATGAGTGAAGCGGCGCGATCTTATGGGACGTTGTACGGATGGAAAATCATCGTATTCCCCAAACAAGACGCGATGTTAGTCAATATTCCCGTCTTAGAAGAAGAAGAACAAAAGCAATATGTGATGAATACTGTGACAAAAGCGTGGTGTAATTTCACGAAATGGAATGCCGAAGATTTTGCCGTATTTGATGGAGAGTTGTACTTTTCAAATGGGACCGCCGTGTACAAAGCGTGGACGGGAACTGATGATGAGGGGGCCAATATTACCTTTTATGGCAAGCAAGCGTTTAGTGACTTTGGCACACCCAAAACAAAGCAATGCAAGATGTTTATGCCGATTCTTGCGGTAACGGGTGACATTACCTATCTGTCTGATGTTGATATAGACTTTGAAGATGGCAATATTGCCGCGTCAGCCCCGTATACCGCGTCCGCAGGGTCCACATGGGATGTGGCATTGTGGGATTTTGCCTACTGGTCATCGACGACGAGAGTGATTAAGCGGTGGAGTTCACCGTCCGAATATACGGGTCGTTTTCTGGCGGGTAAGATTAAGATTGAAACCCAGCTCTTGACGGGACAATGGATCGGGTCTACCATGATGTACGAAGTTGTCGATTCCATCGGTTGACACATACTAGGGAACTAGGCTAGGCTAGTCTGCATCTGACCGTCCACACAATTCGCTGACAGCGAGTATAACCACGAGGCTTGTATGCTGTTAGTTGAATCCTGCACACCCATCATCATCGACAAAGACCACGAACGGGTCGGAC
>Ga0181348_1001179_pt1 | contig 11501 bp, 22 predicted proteins | sample Su13VDMM110DN_FD_130092 | JGI IMG/M metagenome (GOLD analysis project Ga0181348, IMG submission 130092) | Freshwater viral communities from Lake Michigan, USA - Su13.VD.MM110.D.N | ecosystem: Environmental > Aquatic > Freshwater > Lake | place: USA: Michigan | collected 2013-07-16
ATGGCAGAAAACACAGGACAATTAGATAAATTAATAGCAGATAAAGTGGATGAAAAAATCAGAGCATTTGCAACAAGTATAAGTAATCAAGTGAGAGAATTTCTTAAAGATAATGGTGATTATAGTGGTGATTATATATACCAAGCTAAAGGTTTTGTAAACCGTAATAGTTCTTGGGAAGCAGACGGATTTTCCCACATGCCCGTAAATAATATATATAAAAATATTAAAGGTGGATTAGAGTTGTCAGTTAAAGATAAAATGATTACCACTGCAACAGCCGACTTATTAAAGAAAGTGAGTTTACTGTCTTAGCTTAGCGTGCTATACACCTTTACAATCAAAATACGATAACAAATTGATAATATAATTGAACATAAAAACAAATAATATGAGTGATACAAAAACTTTCGACTTAGTTAAAGAATTAGCAATGCTATCTAAAACCGTAAATTTCAGCGATTTCTATAATATAGATATACGACCTAACAAACCTGAGATCAGAATGCAAGGCACATTTAGTTATGCCACTACAAAAGTAGCTAAAAATTTAGGTATAAAACTAGAATTTGATAATGAAACAACTATGCTTCGTGGCAATGACGGTATCATTTATATAACTTTAACCGAATAATTATGACAAACGAACAATTAGCATTTCAAGAAGTAAAGGCATTCGAGATATGGATGCGCGATACTGTAAAATCAGTACATTATGCAAACAATGAATTAATGGTTGAGGCATACGATAGAGTATTTAATAACAATTTAGAAATTACAATATATGAGAACATTGAGCGAGAAAGAAGCCAACCTAGTTAGGCTAGCAGCATACGAGGGTATTGACACCATTGTAGATAGGTTATGGACAGATTTTAAAGTTTGTCAATCACAATTAACACCGTTACAATCAAATAGATTTAACGAATTCGAAGATTTGCTATACACTTTTCTTTGCGAGCTCACAGAAGATCACGGAGTCTTACAGTCTGAATACGAATAACAAATGATAATATAAATGTAACAAATAAAATTTAATAAACTATGATCAATTTAAAAAAACAATTTACTACTACCCAATTCAGAAAATTTGTGGGCAATGAAGGCAAACTATTTAGCGTAACTTTTAAGAAAAAAGACGGTAGCTTGCGTACTATGACTGCAAGATTAGGGGTAAGAAAGTATTTAACCGGTGGCGGATCAAAATTTGATGCCGAAGCAAGCGGTATGGTAAGAGTATTTTCAATGGGCGATTTAGGCTATCGTACTGTAACCGCTGAAAAGATTATTAAGTTAAAAGCTTATGGTAGAGTACTGGATCTACAATAATAATACGATATAAAAATGATAATATAAATGTAACTAATAAAATTTAATAAAATGGAAAAAATAAACGAATTATTTGAAAATGAACTTAGCGGTATTATTCATGCTTACCCAAGCATATATACTAAAGACGATGTGTCCGAATTACTATCCAAATTACGAACTGCAGTATTAACTGAAGCTGCTGAATTAAAGCCTACAGGCAGTATAACTGAAGCGCAATTCCTAGAGTTCAGCGCTGATGTTGTTAGACAACTTGACCGTGCATTATCTGACGGCTCTATTACAGTATATGATGACTCTTCTGCAGAATTTTCAATTAATTATGACAATAGAGTTGAGCTTGAAAATATTGATGTAATTACCGATAATATAACCGACGAGTTAGACGCTATTTTACTTGACCAATTCAAAGCTCATTTTGAAGAATCATTAACCAATAACCCTGAATAAATATGGCTAAAGCGAAAAAATTAAATTTAAAAACTGTACTAGACGAAATATTCTTAGAGGGCGGCGTAAGTTATAATGTAACTACTGGCGAAGTTAACCCTAAGTCTGGCTATATGGTTAGTATACTAGGTTTTGAAAAACAATACGACCTAGATACCATAAATGCTAATGATCTTCGTGAGTATGTATTAGACAATGCCTATGATCTTTGGGGCGAGAATAGATTTGTAGGCGGCTGGATAGATAAAGATACTAATAAAGTTGTATTAGATATTTCAGTAAACATTACGGATATAACAAATGCCTGTTATACCGGTATTATTAACAAACAAAAATGTATTTATGATTGCAGCAATAAAAGGTATATATCTTTACCTTCACCTCAAACTAGCGGAACTGAGACACAACAGAAAGCGTATGCGAAAATGAAAGCGCAAGAATTAGTGAATTTATTAGAAACTACTGATCTCATATCGTTCGTTTGCCATTAACGAGTAGTTGTAGTGCTATACACGGTTGTTAGGAACAGAGTGCACGAGTGTGCTAATGACCGTGTTATTTACCATTTGAGACGAACAACGCACCTAAGTTAGCAAGGTAATAAAGCGGGCAGGCATTAACCTGGGAGCGAATGGTAAAGAACTAAGTATGGACCAGTGGTTTTACGATCGACGGATTAAGGGGTTCGATTCCCCTTTTAGTTCCAAATTAAAGTCCTACAGTCTGGACACGATCAAATAATGATAATATAAATGTAACAAAAAAATAACTTATGAAAACTACATTAACAGAACAATTAAAAGCCTTTGAAAACGGCATATTTTTAGAAAGTGACGGCAAAGAATCTTCATGCTATAATTTTTATGATTGGTTTTGTTCAGACAGAGCGCTAAAAGCGAAAGCGATTAAGCTATTTAACCAAACAAAACGATTCTTAAAGGCTAATCCGCAAATTGATCCTGAAGCTCACTACGTGTTTTTTAAGAACAACTGTCCCGGCATAGGCCCATTATATGACGATTTTAGAATATGTGATATTGAAAACGGCGATGTACAATATACCGTTACAAATAAATATAGTTATACCGGTATGGCTGAAATATGGGGTAGATCTAATGGCTTTAAAGAAGCAATAAAAACAGGTAAAAACTTTTCTGAACTATTAAAATAATAATTATGAAACAATTAAATGATATTCAATTAGCGGAAATAAATAGTAATCTTGATAATTACTTTGCTTTAGCAACTGACGGCGATATTGATAACGGTATTGCATGGTATAAGCAAGCACATTACATTTGTAAAGATCTTGCTAAGCAGTATAATACTAAGCTAGAAACTGTAGCAAGTATAATTAGTGCTTTGTCACCACGAAATAGATGGGATCAAAATATTAAAGATACTATGACCGTGCTGGATGCTATACACCACGATCTCACGCCTGATGATGTTAAAGTTTGTACGTTTCACAAAAACAAACGAAAAGCTTTTTTGTTAGGCAAAGATCAAGCAAGCATTACCGATAAAAGCCTAAAAACATTTAGCTTCGTAAATAATATTGCTAACTTAGATGCAGCGTATATTACTATTGACGTGTGGCATTTGCGTGCTTGCTTTGGCAAAACAATAAATACTACGCCTAATAGAATAGCGTACAATCAAATTAAAAAATTAACTATAGCTAAAGCGGAAGCTAAAGGTTTAAAAGGTTTTGAGTATCAAGCAATTATATGGAATTCAGTAAAAAATAATTTTTAATATGGATAAAGAAATAAAAGAAAGAGCGCAAGATAAAATTTACGCAATATACTTTAATCTAATGCGTGAGAGTTTACAGCTAGATAAGTACTGGAAAGTAGATCCAGACAGAGCAATTGAGCTAGAAAAATCGCATGATAAAGAAGTGGCAGTGTATGCTTATATATTAGGTTTAATAGAAAAAGATAATAAATTATGAGACAATCAAAAGATTTTTTAGATCAGATTATAGAATATGAATCTGGCGAATTAAATGACAAAGAAATAATTGAAATGTTTTCTGAAATGATCCAAGACGGAACCGTTTGGCAATTACAGGGCAGTTATGGTAGAACAGCATCTGCTTTTATAGAAAGTGGGTGGTTAGATAAAGAAGGTAATATATTAAAAACACCAAAATAACATGATAATTAAAATAGAAAAAAAATTTGAAACATACACGACTGAATTTACTAATGTTGATGTAACTATGGAGCAAATTACAAAAGCATTAACTGGTATGTTATTAAGTTACGGTTGGGATATAGATATTATAAAAGAATACATAAAAACAGAAGAAGATGACAACATATAAAAATAGATATGGTGATAATTTTACATTTACTAAAGATGATAATTATGATATTCTTTGGGAAGGTAATTTTGAATATTGTAGATTTGGTATGCCTAATGATTACACGGAAGCATACAATGCGTATATAAATGACGTGACTACCCCAATGGTATTTGAAGAATTCAAAGAAGCAGTTCATGAATATGATACCGATATAAAAGAATATAGATTAGGATATACTTATTTAAGTATGGTTAAGTCATTGAAAGATGAGATTGATATGGTTGATCCATCTGGAGGCCCTTATATATCTAGAGGTATGGCGTTAGATAATTTTGGATTCAAAAATTATGTAGTGAAAGACTTCAAACGTATTGATACAGGATACAAAATTATTGTAGAGAAATGTGCTTATTGTCATCAAGCGGGCGCTATACACAAAATGGGTTGCGAAACACGTAAAATGCAAATACATTTATGAAAAAGTATAAAACAATAAACCAAAATAAAGTAGATATGGAAATTGGTTATAAAAAACAAAAGAAAGCTTTAATCAATATTATAAAATCAGATGAAAAAGTAAAAGCATACTATGATCAAATGGATAAAGAAGTGCATCAAAATAGAAGCAATTTAAACAAATAAAGCTATGAGTGATCAAGAACTTGAAAGAATCGCAGAATTAATATTCCAAAAATTATTAATACGACAAAAAGAATTTGAAGAGGCAGAAAGTGAAGAAGGCGAATTACCGCCCGGATGGGTGTCTGAAGGCGGTTCTGGAACTTGGTATTCATTTTCTCGTTCAGGATTTACATCTGGTAAAGAATTATTAATGCAAAGGTTAGTGGCATTGAATATTGAAAAACAAGAATTAATAGAACAAGAAAACTATGAAGATTTAATTAAACTACAGGAAGTAATAGATGAAATAAAAGAACATTTAAAAAAATATAAGGACTAGTGTACAAAATGCGACGTTAGTTAATTAATATATAAAAGTAATAAGCTAATGTCACACGATCGCAATCTAGAATTTCTAAATAAAAGAAAAGTGATATATAGAAGAGGACCAATTAATGATAAACCTTCTGAGATATTTGAGTGGGGTTATTATTATGAACAAGGCACACATGAGTGTTATGAGCTATTCAGAAGCAAAGCTAAAATACCAACATATAAGTCATTAAAATGGCATTTGTATGTATTATGGTATCTTAATCCTAATATGGACCAGAATGAGTTTGAAACGACCGTGAGGCATGTATGTGATAGAAAGAATGGATTTGTAACTTTTAATGTTAGTGAACAACTACTACAGAATATGATGTATGAAGTTTCATTAAAGGATCTTGAAGAACCTCCTAATAATAAGCAACGTAAAATTATATTCAAAGACAATTGCCGGTTAACATTGAATGAAAAATTATCCATAGTAGGTAAAATAATTGGTAAAACTAAACGAATCAATGAATCTGACATTTACGATGCGATGCTATACATTCACGATCTTAATCAAAAAATAACTATTAACAAATTAGCAGAACATTTTGGTTGTACTACAAGAACAATACATCGCAATATGGGTAACGAGCTAAAAAAAGAAAAAGAAATCTTAAACCAAAATATATGAAAAGTTATAATGTACAAAATTACATAAGATACAAAGAAGATATAAAGCAAGTTAATAAAGACAATGCTTCAGATACTTTTCAGTATTATTTAAGAAATGATCTTATCGCAAGATTTCTTCCATTAGTCGATAATATTGCAAAAAAGTTTTCAACCACATCACAAGCAATTGGAGTACTAGATATTACAGATCTAATACAAAGCGGGTCTATTGGGCTTATACAAGCGGTAGATAAAATTGATTGGGCCACTATTAGAAATAGTGATCATAAAGAGAGCACATTAAATTCTTTTTTATCTAAACGTATTAAAGGATCTATTAGAAGAGCAATTGATATTAATAGAGGCTCTATTAAAATACCGGAGCATAAGCTTAATGAAATACGCAAAGATAACAACAAAGATCATACGTTAGTTGCAATGTTTTTTAATTCTATATTCTTAAGCATTGATGAACAAATTAATGACGAAGATGATGATAATATGTTGTACCAAATACCAGATCAATCAGAAGTTTACAATATAGATTTAATGAATCTTTATTTAACTAGTTTACTTAAAAAGCATTTAGATAATCGTGAGTTTGAAGTATTACGATTAAGTTATGGATTAGATTGTGATAAACATTCTGCTAATGATATTGCTGATAAATTAGGCATCGAAGGAGCTAGCTCTTATGTTAGGGTTTCAGAGATAAAAAAGCAAGCAATTCAAAAATTAATTGATAAGGTAGATCCCTCGCAAGTCATTGATTACCTATAAATTAAATTAAAATTCGTCCCATAAATATACTAAATATGGGACGAAACGCGTAATATTAATAATATAACAACTAAACAATTAAATCAAATTATATGGCAAAAACAGAAGAAAAAGAATTAACATTAAATGAAAAACTTGCAGTCATACAGACTAAGTTTAAATCTAAGAAATCTAGGTTTAATTCATTTGGCAAGTACAATTTTAGATCAGCGGAGGATATATTAGAAGCCACTAAACCGTACTTATTAGAATTGAATGTGTCGGTAACAATTAATGAAAAACTATTGGAAAGTAATTTCTTACAATTTCCTATGCTAGAATCAACCGCTACTATATCAGATAATTTATCTTCGATTAGTGCAACAGCAATTGTTGGTATAGACTTAGATCAGAAAGGTATGCAGATGCCACAGAAATTTGGATCAGCATCAAGCTATGGTAAGAAGTATGCACTAGGTAATCTATTCTTGATCGATGATACACAAGATGCGGATCATGGTAAAGCAGAACCTGAAACCAATAAAGATCTTTTGTACTTAGATGAAGTAGCATTGGCTAAAGCTAAAGACTTTATTACAAATGGTGGGTCACTTGATACAATTAAGAAGAAATATAAATTGTCTCCTGAAGCGGAAAAAATATTAGCTTCTTTATAATATGACTAATAAAGAAAAGATATTAGCAAGGTTAAGAAATGATGAAGACTATTATGGCGAGTTTGGTAAACAGTATCTAAGCAACTCTAATATAGAAACATTATTAACTAATCCTCTATTACTTAGGCAACCTCAACCGCCAAACATTAACTTTGCAATTGGCGGCTACTTTCACACATTAATATTAGAACCTGAGAAGCTAGAGAAATATAAAGTTATAGAAGCTACTACTAGGAATACTAATAAGTATAAAGAATTATCTGACGGTGAAATATGTTTGTTACAACATGAGGTTGATAAGATAGAACGAATGCGGGATGCGGTATTAGACAATGATATTTGCAGAGATCTTATAAGAGGATTAAATATAGAATATGAAATGCCAGGTGTTGCTGAAATATTTGGTGTTATGTGGAAGGGTAAAGCAGACATAATTAATCATGATGAAAAACTAATTGTAGATTTAAAAACAACATCTGATATATCAGCATTTCCTTATTCAGCAAAGAAATATAATTACGACAGTCAAGCATATATATATAAACTATTATTTGGTTATGACTTAGTATTTATAGCAATAGACAAAGGCACAAACCAGATAGGTATATTTGATTGTTCAGATAAGTTCCTAATGAATGGTGAAGACAAAGTCTCAAGAGCAGTAGACGCTTACAAATTATTTTATGAAACCGAGGGATTCGATCCCAAACAATTTTTATTAACTAAAACCCTTAACTAATGGCAAGTATTATTAAAACAAGTATTAATTTAAATGAAATCCCTAAGCACAAGATTATAGATGGTAAAAAAGGCAAGTACCTTCCCATAACTATAACAATTAACGATGAAGTAGATCAATTTGGTAACCAAGGGCCTGTAATGGTCGAGCAATCAAAAGAAGAAAGAGAATCAAAAGCAGCAAAAGTATATCTTGGTAATGTAAAAGTTGTATGGACGAATGGGACTAATGTTGATGCGGCACCAAGAACTGATGGGCAATCCGCTCCAACACCGCAAAGAGCAAAAGTAGTAGAAGATGATTTACCATTTTAAACTTATAGATTTAAAATAAAATAAAATTTTAAGCTTATAGATTTAAAATAAAATAAAAGGCGTTAGCGGACACCACTCGAGAGGTTACAAATAAGAATCCGCTTTTATGTTTTGTGATGAAAAGATAGTCGCCAAACAACACCTTTGGTAGTTAGTTAGACCCCATTAATTGGGGTTTTTCTAACTATAAAAAGCAATGAGTCTTACAGTCTTAATACGATTGTATATTGATAATATATATGTAACAAATTAAATTTAATAAATGCAAACAACCGAGATAAATGGTTTTTTGATTGACCAATTCAATCAACACAAACTTGAGGAAGGCAAGTCTCAAGGCATTTGTCCAATATGTTCTCCAGATAGAAAACCTAAGAATGAAAAAGCAAAGTGTGCTTCTTATGATTGGGAACGCGGTATAGGTACTTGCCACAATTGTAGTAAAACTTTTCAACTACATACATACCAACGTAAAGGTGCAAGCGAAAAAGTATATGTTAAGCCGGAGACTGATGCTATACATGCTTCTACACTACCATATCCCTACAATGAAAAAGTAATTGAATGGTTTAAAACAAGAGGAATATCTGAACAAACCCTTAATGATATAAAAGTAGGTGAAGGCAAAGAATTTATGCCGCAAACCGGTAAACAAGAAAATGTAATCAATTTTAATTACTATGTTGGTGATCAGCTTACAAATGTAAAATATAGAGACGGTAGAAAAAACTTTAAATTGTATAAAGGCGCTGAGAAAGTTTTTTATAATATTAATAGCATTGTAGGTTTTGAGTATTGTATTATTGTTGAAGGCGAAATGGACGTGCTTGCATTACATGAAGCAGGAATAACAAATGCAATATCAGTTCCTAATGGCGCCACATTGAACACAAACAATCTTGAATACTTAGATAATTGTATTGATTATTTTGAAGACAAACAAAAGATAATTATAGCAGTTGATTCAGATGCTGCCGGGCAAGCCCTACAGACTGAATTAGTAAGACGACTAGGATCGGAAACTTGTTATATTGCAACTTTCGATGATTGTAAAGACGCAAACGAATACTTAATTAAATATGGTAAAGAAGCATTATCCCAAAGAATTTCAAGAGCTAAGCCAGTTCCGCTTGAAAATGTTACAACGTTTAAAGATATTGAAGATGAGGTTACTGACTTTGTTAGAAACGGCTTCAAACCCGGTTTCCAAATTGGCTTGGATAATTTTGACAGTATTTTTTCTACGTACACTGGTCAATTCATTACTGTTACCGGTATACCATCTTCTGGTAAATCTGATTTTGTAGATCAAATGATTATAGGTTATAATGACAAATATAGTTGGAAGACTGCTTATGCGTCACCTGAGAACACACCTACATATTTGCATGCTCACAAGTTAATGCGTAAAACGTGGCAAGGTATGCCTAAAGTAGAGGATATTAATAGTGATAAATGGAATCAAATTGCAGATCACGTTAATGATAACTATTTCTTTATTGATATGGAACGTTACACATTAGAATCTGTATTAAGAAAAGGAGCTGAACTAGTTAAACGTAAAGGTATTAAATGCTTAGTTATTGATCCATTTAATAAAGTAAGATCTGCTGATCCATCTGGCGATGTTAATGTTTATACATTGGAATATTTAAGTCAAATCGAAATCTTTGCTAAAAAATATGATGTATTAGTTATTGTTGTTGCGCACCCTACTAAAATGTATAAAGATACAAAAGGTAATATTGAGGAACCGACAATGTATAATATTAAAGGTGGTGGCGAATGGTATGATGCCTCTTATCACGGGTTATTAGTTCATAGAAACTATGAAGAAAAAACCGTTAAAGTAAAGGTATTAAAATGTAAGTTTCAAAACCTAGGAGAGAATGGTGCTGAATGTCATTTTAAATGGGACTTAGCCTCTGGTTGTTTTATTCCACATAATCCTAATATAATTAGTGATGATAAACTACCTTGGGAAATATAATGGGTAGTGGATATAAAAAAACAACGCAAGTAGATATGGGTACTTATATACCAAAAAAGCAAGAACAATTAGCTTATTCTTGGTGCATAAACAATGGTATATACATATCACCAAAACCTGCTAGCTCAACAGCATGGCATTTACTTATAGAAATAAATAAAAAAATAAGTATAAGCCCTGACACATATAAAAAAATAGAAATCTGGAAACAATTATTTAAATTTTATACATACTATTATAACAAATATGCTATCACCAAATAAACGATCAACAAGCAATTACGAAGAACAATATAAAGATGTACTTGAACAATGCATTGCCTTTGGAACTGAACGTCACGACAGAACAGGCGTCGGATGTTATTCAATATTCAATGCAAGTTTAAGTATTAATTTAAATGATGGTTTTCCATTATTAACCGGTAGAAAAATGTTTGAGAAAACATTTAAGACTGAATTTGAATGGTTCATGAATGGCGAAACCAATATACAAAGATTCAGAGATGCTGGTGTAAAGATATGGGATGCTTGGGCAGATGAGAATGGCGATCTAGGGCCTGTGTATGGGCATCAAATGCGCAATTTTAACGATCAAAGCATAGATCAGATGCATAATCTATTAAATGATATAATGGACGATCCAGACAGCCGTAGACACATTATAAGCTTATGGAATCCTGCTCAATTAGCAGACATGAAATTACCACCATGCTATTTGTATTTTCAATTCTTTGTTGATGGTGATAATCTAAATATGTTTGTTGTTCAAAGATCCGGTGATTTGTTTTTAGGTATACCTTATGATGTTGCTTTATTTTCGCAAATACTTATATATGTGTCAGAAGTAACTTGTTATAAACCTAATAAAATAGACGTTCAAATTGTCGATGCTCATATTTATAAGAATCAAGTTGATGCTATACACAAATATTTAGAACAAGAAACATTTGATTTGCCAAGTTATGAGTACAACAACGGAATATTAACAATTAACAATTATAAGCACGGATCGGTTATTTCGGCTCCAGTTGCTGTATAAATAAAAAAAATATGGAAAAAACAAAGAATTTATACTATATTTATCATATTCCAGGGAAAAAAATTGGAATGACGCGTAATATTAATAACAGGGTCATATTGCAACAAGGTTACAAACCTGGTGAATTTCAGATACTAGAATCCTCTTGTGATAAAGAATTTATAGAGAATAAAGAACACCAATGGCAAAGATTTTTTAATTACAAAAAAGATCTTAACTCTTATAATGATGCAAAAAATAGTCCTATCAATCAATTTAAATCAAATAAAACTATGTACAC
>Ga0181348_1001184_pt1 | contig 11479 bp, 10 predicted proteins | sample Su13VDMM110DN_FD_130092 | JGI IMG/M metagenome (GOLD analysis project Ga0181348, IMG submission 130092) | Freshwater viral communities from Lake Michigan, USA - Su13.VD.MM110.D.N | ecosystem: Environmental > Aquatic > Freshwater > Lake | place: USA: Michigan | collected 2013-07-16
AAAACACGTTTTTATTTGCTTTTGTCAAATCTAATACATTCTGGTTATTATCAATAATATATTTTATCTGTGCGTTTACTCTGTTAGGCAATTGAAAGGACGAAGAATACATGTCCACCAAGTAACCGTATTGATATTTTATTTTATCGATAGCCGCCGTACTACCGTAAGAGCTGTCTCCTATTGTATAATCGTTGTAAGTTGCACTAATTGTTTTTGATCCATAATATCTAGGAATTGTAAAACTTTGTAATGCGTAGTTTGAATCTTGTAGCTCTGCGTAAGGAATATTAGGATTAGTATATGCGGCATTGTTATCGTAACCTGGAACTTGGCTTGCCGATATGGACTGAGTTACTATTCCGTAATTTATAGGCGTAGATTGATTAGAGGTGTAATCTAAATCGAAATATTTTTTAGATCTAACTGATCCTGTAACGTTTTGATATGTGGCTCCCAAAGATTGAGTTACAAACCCCGAAGCAGTAACTGTAAAATTTTGAGAAACTTCGTATTGTTTAGCAAAAGTAGTTAGTGTAGTTGCTGTAATAACAGATCCGCTAAATTCGCCAGTGTATTTTTCTACTCCTTGAGAAGATGTGTAAGGCGCGTAGCCAATTAGAGTTAGTAATGGCGATTCCCAAGAGGTAGATCCTGATATGCTATTTGCAGCAGACCCAGTTATTGTTAGTAGTTCTATAGACTGACTTAGGTTATTGTCAAAGCTTGAACTAGGCTCGTGTCTAGCGTATTTGTTTCTTTCTAGAATGTGTGACTTAATAACGATACCAGTAGAAACATTAGATCTTGCAGGAACAAAATCCCTTATCATTTTAAATACACTATTATTGTAGTACTTAATTAATCTAATGTATTCCCAAACGCTGTGAGAACCAGTGGTAGATTGAAATGTAGACTGTCTTAAAGCGTCTAATGCCCCGTAAGAACTGGATTGTGCGTATCCAGGATCTCCAATATATTGATCTATGTTAAAATAACCCAAAGAAGCGGTAACGAATGCATTGATAGAGTTTGCAGGACTAAATCCAACTTCAACGTCAGATATATTAATTCTATTGTTGGTGCTGTAATACTGTATTGTAGTTTCTGGAGATAGCAAGGAACTCGATAAAGAAGCACTAAAGCTTCCAGTTATGATGGAGACCTTTTCGTTGTTTATACTAAAAACTCCGTCTTTACTTGCTATAGGGTATCCGCCAAATTCGTTTACTGTAAGAATATTATCTGGAATACCAAAAGTACTTAACAATGCTTTTATACCTCTTTGTGTTCCTCTTGTCTTAAGTAAGTACGGTAGATTGTGATATATTCTTTTATAAATTTCTTTCTGAATAGTATCCGCGGCCAAAGTTTGTAAACTACTAGTTACGTTAATGTAGTTTGTAATTATCTCAGAACCTGTAGGAGGCAGTAAAGTTCCGTCTTGGTTAATACCGAATAAGCTATAATAAACGTTATCAGATACGTTTGTGTTGGTGTATAGTTGAATGCCCAATCCCTTCAAAGCATCGGCAACAAGGTCCAAAGACACACCAGTCTCAGGATTATTGGTAGCGTTGAATCTATTAGATACGTCTTTATAGTAGATCCAGATGTTATCAAAGTGTTGACCGACCATATCCAAGAAAGTTAGATACGGTTGATTGTTATCGTCGTCCAATAGATATTGAGGAGTGGTATTTCTTAATAGATCCTTATTAGTGTAATCGTAAAAAGAAGCGGAGTAAAGTAAAGAAGCCGCAGCGGGGGTCGGTACAGTGTCTACGGTGCCTAACCAGTTGCTAGCTTGAGAAGAAGATACTGAATAAAGTACGTAAGGCTTTGTATTCGTTCTTTTTGGCCAAGTATAACTGCCTGAACTAAAGTACAAATAGTACTCGTAAGGATCAAATTTCTCTATTAAGTTAGTAATGGAGCTTTGTAGAGACCCTATAGAAGAAGAGGCCAATTGATTGTTTACAGATCCACTAACTGCGAATAAAGAGCTAGAATATATTTGAGAATTGTAACTCTCTACCAATCTTAATTTGTAAACAAAATTGTTTAATCTCTCTTCGGCAGAACTAAAGTGAATAAAGTTTTCAAAGTTTGTGTAGTCTACGTTGATGGCTACAGACTTATCTTGATAGTAGCTCATCAATTGTTGGAAAGAAGAACTTACATTACTAGTCAATAAACTGTTGTAGGTATAATAAGGAGTAGTTTGGCCTACTTTTTGTTCTACTCTAACTTTAAAATTTGGACCTCTTAAATTGTTTTGAGAAGCAGGTTCCTCTGATTCTATTTGAATATCTACGTTAAAACTTACGGACTCTGCAACTTTATTAGATATCCATAATTGCGTCTTAACATCGTAATCTATAGGAAGAGGTTCGTATAGTTTGATTAAAAGGTAAGATCCTTCGTTATCGGTTGTGTACGCTACGTTTGTTGCAATGATCAATTCATTGTTTCCAAAGTTAAGATAGAAATCAGCGTAGTAATTTTTGCTAGCAACGTAAGATTGATACGCACTAAATCCGCTCAAGATACCGCTATCGCTTATGGTTTGAGATGCTAATTTAATCTCGGTTCTAGAGTTAGAAATTTCTTTGATCCAATAAAACTTTCCGTATTGAGAATTAAATAGATTGGTTAAAAAGCCGTATTGAATATTTAAAGCGCCTCTATTATACCCAGATCTTTGTAAATCATTTTTAGGATCTAAAGAGATACTAGAATATAAATTGGTCTGAGGATCCGCAGTTAAATTAGGATAATAATCTAAAGCGTTATAGTTGGACTGTAATAACTGACCAGTAATATCGTAAATAAACGATTCTATGTAATCGTTAGTATTACCGAATTGAGCATTTATAAAATTAGACGTAAGTAATTGTACGTCTTGATTCAAATAGGTTTGCTCTTGTACTCCAGGCCCAGTGTATGTTATATTAACTAATTCCATTATACTATATTGCTTATATTAAGGTACGTTTGACTTAAATCCAAAATTTGTTGTCTTAAAGAATTAATCTCTTCTATCAGTGCTTGCTTCTCAGCGTCTATTACAGATCCTCCAATATATTGTTGGCTTCTTTGAACTAGATATGTGTGAGAATTTATAGATCCTGATACGGGGATGTCGAAGAATAGTTGATCGTAGTAACTAAAAAAATCGCTAACGGTTACAACACTTGCAGTTACAGCGAGAGTGGGAGATATTAATTCCGTAAAATTAGTATCTATAGCCTTATTGTAAGTGTTTATTCCGTAAACTTGTTTTATTAAATCAACGTTTGCCATTATCTTGTTATTTTGAAGATAGAGTTATTGTCTATTTCTATTGACTCTCCGTCAGGTAATACTGTTTTCAACAATAATTTATAATATCTTTCTGGTTCTAGTCCATTCATGTATACATCGAAATAACTGCTTGTACCATCGCAACTTACTTTAGTATAGTTGTTGTCAAAATCTACAACGATGTCTTCAGCCTTAACATCCTGAATTGCCCAATAAGATTGTTGAGGTAAAGCTTTATTGGTAAGGTACACAGAAGAGGTTGTGAAAGTTCTTGCTGGATAGGTATCTCTAGCGTTCACTCTAAATCTATATTTTCCCGTATTGGCTTTAAAGCTTCCTACGTTATTATCAAGAGAGGCGATAAATTGATTATTAGATATAACGCTCAAGCTTCCCGTGGTATAAGCACTATCGTCCCATTTCATTTCTAATGTAGGAGGATATATGGTATGAGTATCTACAGAGAAAAAATTCAATACTACATAACTACCAGAATCATTTTCTATTGCGGTTGGATGTTTAACAATAAATCCATTATTATTAATTGATCCGCTAAACCAACTATTCACCATTGAGGTTACGTTTGCATTTATGTCTTTGCTATCCTTATAAGAAAACGATTGCGTTGCAAAAGAGCCTGTAAAGTTGCCGCCGCCTTGGGTTAGATAGTACGAGCTATCTATCCATAGATTTGTAGTTCCAGTAAAACTAGTTGGACTTTCCCAAGAGGCCCCGTTAACCGTTCCAGGATAGTCTGAAAATTTACCTGTGCCCATTTCCCAAGAAGAAGAGACTTGTCTAATTTCAAGACTATACGTAGTTGTTAAATTTTCAGCGTTAGCTAAATATAGTTTTAATCCTGCGCTCCAAGATCCAGTAGTAAAAGATTTTATTGTTTGAATATCTGTAGCGCTAAAAACGATTAAAGATCTTCTTAAATCGTCGTTTAATATCGGAGTATTCGGTTGGGGTTCGTATAGGTTTACTGCTACGTTAATTCCATTTTTTACGGAAACCTCTAATATCTCGTCCAATCCAGTGTTTTGAGTTGGAAATCTAGAGTATAGAGAGGTGTCAGCTGTAGGAAATATTTTATATACTGCCATTGTTGTTTAGTTTAAAAAGATACTACGCGACCTTGAATGTCCGAAGTTGGGTATTTTACTTCGAATACAGAAGGATCTAGTGAAGGATATATTACGTTGTTTAATGAGCCGGCTGAAATATCATAACCGTATTGAGAATAACCATTGTTAACTCCAGACTTATTTACAATTTCTACTTTTTTAACAGTTTGAACTCCACTAACTTGATCTAGTATACTGTATACTTCTGATAAAATAATGGGTTGATTCACCTGCCAATTGTCAATGTTGAAGTAATCTTGTAATGACAATAAACATCTTGCAATAACGTCTTGACCATTAAAATTAGGTCTAATAATAACATCGAAATTACATCCAATATTAATTATATAAGCGCTCTTAATATTAACAGCGTCTGTCAACATTCTGTATTCGCTCAACCAATTCTGTACGTTTTGCATTAAAGCTGCGGATGGAACTGCTAAGTTATTGTTGCTATCAAGACCCAAAATATACATGCTGATTAGCATAGAGTCTCTTTCTGCTATATCTGATGCCATGTAGTTTTTAAAAGTAGCATCGTCTTTTGTTACATAAGCTTTACTAACTTTTCCAAATTTAGAAGGCATACTTAGGGTTCTAGCCAAATAATCCTCTTGAGTAACCGCTCTTAATTGACTTGGATATTCAGCCGAAATATTCAATCTTAATTGTTCTACTGTATCTCCATCACCGCCACCAACAGCCGGATTAGCATTGTTTGTAGCAATAGTATTTTGATAAGCTAATCTACTGGCCAAATTACTTACGCTTTTTGCAATAGGAATTGTTAATTGATTAGACATCGCATTTGAAGCCGCGCCTCCTCCCACTAAATACTGTACTGTTAAGGTTACACTTTGTGGAGCCAATCCGTAGGTTTGTGTAGTTACGAAGTTTGTAGGATCGTAAGCAGTATTCAATAAAGTAAGACCGTTAGAGTTACCTATACTTACGTTATTTGGATTTGGAATGATTGCGGAATCTGCTTGAGAATTAATTCCTGAACCAAATTCAATTTGTAATGAGTTATCTGATTTGAATCTTGTTACGAATCTTCTTGGAACTTGTAACTTTTGAATCATGTAAGGAACTTGATTCGATTGTTGATACAAAGTAGGATAATTAGCGGCCGTATTTTGTACGGGATTTAGTATGTAGTCTTGAGCTAAGTAAGGAACTTCGTACCAAGTGAAACCGTTACTATCCGTAATAGATAGTATATTAATGATATTAGAATCCTGTAAATTAATAGTAGCAAATCTTTGTCCAGTTCCAAAAGAAAAAGACTGATTCTTAACTTGACCGGAAATAGCTTGAGCTTTCTTTTCAATTAAATAGCTTTGAGGTACGTTAGCTCCGTTGATGGTATACACAGAAACGTTAGTGGGATCTAATGAAGAAGACGTATTAAAATCTACTTTGTTTGGGCAATAGAATACAACTGAATTGTCTATATTAGATTTCACTTGCATTCCTGAGGCTATGGTTAATGCGTAAGACCAGTCGGGAATTTGACTTCCTGAAACTGTTACTGCAGGAATTTGCATGTATACATTTAGATCTGTTATAGCTGCGCTTGTTACTTTTGGACGATATCCCATCATGTAAGCCAGGGTATATAAGTTATTTTTTTGTTTTGCGTATTGTAAAAAAGTTTCTTGTAATTGATTGTCCAAATAGAAAGATAAAACGTCACCAACATAAGAAGCCATTTCAATGAACATAGAACCAGGACTAGGCTGACTAAAGTCATTGTAAGAAGTTGGATAATACGATTTAGCATATTCAATCAAGTCAGATTTGAAGCTGGTAAAGTCTTTATTTAGATATTTTACGTCTATCTGATTAGGCATTTTTAAACGTTTTGTATTTGAATTGAAACAGCATCTGTCTCACTAGTGTTAATTAAGGTATAACTAAATTTTATCTTTATCGAATTTCTACCAGGATCTCCTGAAACCTCTATTTGAGCTACTTTTACATTTTGAAAGTTGGCCTCTACTTGACTTATGATGGACTGTTTTAATTCGTCCATTGACATCGTTGTGATTTGTTGAAACAGTCTCGATCTTAAACCTGCTCCAAAAGTAGGATTAAAAGGCCTCTCTCTTCTGTCAGTGAGTAAGAAGTTAATTAGGTTATACTTAGTTTGCTCCTTAGTTGTATACACAGATTGAAACGCCGTCTTTGCAGAAAAGGGTATTTTAACTCCTATTCCTGTAGAAGGTCTCAAATCAAGCGGTGATATTTGTCTTAATCCGTATGCCATTATATTTGTCCTTTAGCCAACATTTTACTCATTAACGCCGAAAAGTCAGGCACTTCGTTTATTTGTACCATGCTTGGATCGGAACTTGCTCTTGCTGTAGCCAACATACCGTTTACGTCTCCAACTGCCACTTGTTTAGGTTGAAAAAGATCCATTGGATTGGCCATTCCCATGCCTTCCGCTAAGTTATCAGTACTGTAAGAAGCAAACTCATCGTTGTCTTGGGCCATTCCAACCGCAGTCTCGTTTAACAGACTTGCCATAGGATTGCTTGATGCAAAGCTTGGTTTTGGTCTAACGGGCTGTGTGTTTAGAGTCAATGGGACAGCTTTTTTGGCTACTATTGATTCTTTTATAACCGGCTTTTCTACGTTAGAGGATGCGATCTCCTTAATAATGGAGGGCATTTCTTGACGGATGGCTTTAACCACCTCTTCTCTTATCAATTTTCTAAGTAAATCTACTTTTGCCATATCTTATAAATATTAATTTTTAAAAGTTCTATAATTTAACGTTCAGATTTCATAGTGCCTAAATCCGTGGCAAGTTGTTGTGACTGTTGGGCCATAGTCTTTCTCATTCTTTCTCTTAATTTTTTACCTCCAGAAAGCTTGTTCACAAATGCATTAAGTCCTAATCCTGAAGCCTCGTTATCGTTATCGGGACTGTCTAATCCATCATTCAAATTTGGCATGGTTAAACCGTCTATTGAGATATTATCGTCCTCTAAGAAGTTTAAAGACTCTTCCATTGTTTGCATATCTTGAGGTGGCATGCTGGAATAAGAACTTTTAACCAGTCCTTTTGACATTAGAAGTTGCTTTACTTCATTTATTATAATAGCATCTAAAGTAGCGTAAGTTGGAGTGGATTGTAAAGCAACATTTCCATTTTTATCTATGGCCACTCCGTATCTTCTTTTTATTCTAAAGGCGGTATCCGTAGTTTCCTCTACAATAATAGCGATATTGTATTCACCAAACATGCTATTTCTAGTATTCTTTTTATTTTCGTAATCGTCAACAAACTTTTTAAGATTGTCCCTTTCTGCGATCAATTCCTTTCTAACGCTTTGTAAGTCCTTAACTATTTGAGGATCTACTGTGTTACAATTTTCTAAGTTTAGTATTAAGATTGTTATCTTATCTATGATAATTTGAATGTCTATTATAAGAGTTGTTATAAAATTAACAATTAATCCCAAAAAAGCGTTAATCTGATTGAGTCTCTTTACAAAATTGTCAATTCCCGTAGTTTCAACTTTACCAGTTTCTTTAGAGAAGCTAGTGGTAATACCTAGCGTAGTATAAATGTTTGGTACACCTAATTTAGTTAAAAATTGAACTATACGCTTGAATATTTTGATCAATAAAATACAAATTCTAATAATGACCCTAGCAAAACTTACGTATCCCATGATAACTTTAGCTATTTGAGATATAGATTTACAAGTATTTATGATGTTTCTTAAGAAAGGAATAATCTTCGCTGGATTGGGACCAATTAATTTATTTATTTTGTCTATTTGCTCTTGAACTTTTCCGCCTAATGCAGAATTAGCAAACCCTAAAATAGCCGTTGGACTATTTAGCCCTTGAATTGCTATACAAATGCCCCTAATTTTATCTACGTATTGAATTATCTTTTGTAAGTCTGTATTTGGAATATTTCTAATGTCAGTATATTGATTAAAAACTCCCAAAGAATTTTCCATAAAGTTACTAAATAAAGAAATCTCAGGAAAAGCTTCTACTAATTGAGGATTGTTAAAATCTGCTTGTGATTCTGGATTTAATATTTCTCCAAATGCTGCTTGTATTTCTTTAATAATAAATTGAAGTCCTAATTTACTGTCTTTATTTGTTGCATCTCCATAAGAAGAGTAATAAGAATCTATACTAGTTTGTATTTTAAAAGCTTTGTATTGTAAATTCCACTTAGCTCTTCCCAATGGGTCGGTGGGTTTATTAGGATCTTCAGGATTAAACTTTGCACCTCCTGGAATTTGGGTTATAGCATAATTCAATATATTACAAAGATCAACTGAACATATTATGTCTAAAGCATTTATTACGCCTTTGTCTTGGGTCTTCTTAATAAAGCTAGCAGTTTCCGCATCAGCTTTAGACAAAGAGTATTTGCCTCTAAATATGCCATCCACTTTGGATTGTATTTTATTAATAGCTTTGCTAGCTATTACAATAGCCGCTTCTAGTCCTTTGGCCGTTGTAGTATTTACTGTTAACTGTGCCATTATCTAGTAAATGTATTTTTGGATAGTGTTTCTTCTCTCTCTAAAACATTTTTAAAAATTTCTACCTGATCTGCCAATGAGGCGCCTGCAGATTGTATGAGAAACATGGTCGTTGCTAAGTCTGATTCTGATGCTTGAGATAAAAATGTTCCCGCTATATACAATTGATCCATAACTCTTTTTAATTCTCTAGTAAATGTTTTTCCCAATATCACAGGTTCTCCAGCAGTTTCAGCTCTTGCGCCCAATTCTATTTTAGGAGAACTCAAAAGTATTTTTTCGTTAGCATCCAAGTTGATAGTTTTAGGAGAAGATATGCCCACAGCTTGCTTTCCAAATAAGAATATTGCGTCGTCTTTGGAATGTATCATTACCCTACCGCTTGAGAGAATAATTTGATTACCGGTATATGGAAATTTAGGAGCAAACATTATTTACCTTGGGTTTTTTTATCTTGATCTGCTGCCGATACTATTTCGTTAGATATTGGTTTAACAGGAATTGAATTAAATCTTTCTACTTGAGGATCTATACCGGTTCCAAAAGAAGAAAGTGGAAAATTGTTTATATCTTCTAAAACTACCTCTTGGCCGGCCGTTAAATATATAGAAGATTTGTCTCTATTTATATTTTCTACCGCATAAGAAAATTTATCAGGATCTGCAGGTGTGCCCTGTCCATTTCTAATAATAACTATTGGATCTCCGCCGTTACCTGCATTAGACCAAGGACTTTCTTTTTTCTGACTTGGTACAGTACTTCCAAATCTTATTGATTGACCATAACGAGATTCTAATACGGTATCTCCTTCAAATATTTTTAAATTACGTACATTTTCTTTTTCAACAAAAGTAGTTCCCAAAGGAAATTGTTGAGCAGATCCAGTGTCAGCATTTCCAGCGTAAGTAGGTTTCGCTAAACTTTTTTGTAGATAGTCCCTATACTCGTACATGTTTGGAAAAGCGTTTTGATGAACTGAATTCCAAAGAGCAAAAGGAGGAAAATAATAAAGCTGTTGTTCGTCTGATTTCTTATTCAATTTAGGAGATGGTCCAGTTATCATGACCACTATCTCTCCAACTAAAGGAAACTGTTTCATAAAGCTATTCAATGGATAAGCAGCCTTTGATATGTTATTGCTAATAGAAACAGGAAGTGCTGAATAAAGTGGCTCGTATCTAAGTTTGCCTATATCTGCTGAAGTCTTATATTCTGGGTCTATAATATTTGTGCCTGGAACGAATTGTCCGTACACTACGCTTTTAACTCGACCAATAATTAAATATTGACCGGAAGATGCGCCTCTTTGTGCATCAAGTTTCTGACCAAAAATGTAGCCTTCTGCCATTATGCTTTAGGTAATTGTTTAGCTCCGCTTCCTATTGAAGTTACCTCGCTCATTAACTGCTCAATGTCTTTCTCCGTTAAAAGTCCTCCGTCCTCAACCGACTTGTCTTTGGCTTCGGCAGATTTTTGGAAGGCACTAAGTATTTTCATTAATACCTCGTCGTTCTTAAGGCTAGAATCTAATAAACCTTTAATCATCGGCACTAATACAATAGCATCTCCGGGCCCCTCTATCATATCAGCTAAGCGTAGTATTTCAGACTTTATTGTTGAATCTTGGGACTTGTGTTTGTTATAGACCTCTTCCACCAAATGTGCTAGTGTCTTTCCAGGGAAGATTTCCTTTTCTAGTTCCATACTATTTTTTAAATAAATATCACTGGTCAACGTTTTCTATGTGATGATCCAAGACCTCTTTGTATACCACCTTAAGCTTCTTTATGACCTTGGTTATTGTATTTGATTGGCAATCGGTCATCTCTTTTATGTATATGAATAGAGCTTTTTTATTGAAAATGTCTATATTCTCCCTTCTTTTGAAGACTTCTAATATGGCATCAGCAACTTTTACCTCTTGATCTTTATCGAAAAGTTGCATTAGATTTTCGTCTACATATTTTATAAACTCATCTATAACAGAAACCCTATTAACATCGGAAGATTCGGGCTCTAGAATTAGAGTTTCGTGGGTTTTATTAGCATTATCTATCTCCTCAACTTGTATTTTGGAGACCATTTTTTTGTAGTTCTTTTGATTATAAATGATCAAATACCTCTTAGCAATAGTGCCAAAATAAGAGTAGGCTTTGCCCTTTGACTGATCGTAAAGGTGCAATTTTTGTAAAAGAAAAGAGATAACTTCGTACTTAAGATCCTCAATATTGTCTACTTCTGTGTAATAAAACTTAAACGTATGAATAATATTCTCTGCTAACTTATAGAAAGCGTAGTGAATTTCTTTATTATATATTTGATTCGCTACCGCTTGATTGGGAGCTAGACGATACCTTAGAATGGCCTCTTCAGTGTCGGAAGTAAAGTAGACGTTCTTAGTTTTTGGTTTTCTTATTCTTGGAGTACCTTTTATGGTAAGACCCATATCCGGTTCCGGTTCAACCATTAATTCTTCTGCCATGATTTATTTTCTTCCTGTAAATTGTTGAACTCTAGCTTGGA
>Ga0181348_1001187_pt1 | contig 11475 bp, 11 predicted proteins | sample Su13VDMM110DN_FD_130092 | JGI IMG/M metagenome (GOLD analysis project Ga0181348, IMG submission 130092) | Freshwater viral communities from Lake Michigan, USA - Su13.VD.MM110.D.N | ecosystem: Environmental > Aquatic > Freshwater > Lake | place: USA: Michigan | collected 2013-07-16
CTTGTTTTATTTATAAGTTGAGCCAGCTGACTTCAGCTTGGAAATAGTTGCACGTGGCTTATAAGAACCAGTGCGTTGACCAGTTTTACGACCAGCTGGTTTTTTATCTGGTTTCTTCATATCAGCTGCAGTTTCAAATGCACCTTCTGGATCAACATAATCAGCGCCATATGAACGACCTTTAATTATAGTCTTTCCATCTGGACCTGGAGTATATTCAAGTAAGTGATCAGCTTCTTCTTTACGAAGAAGTTTAAAATCTTCAGCGTCTACTTCATTATTATTATTCTTGTCAAGTTTGTGCTGTTTACCAATTAGTTTTTCATCTAATCCTTGTAAAAACTCTTTATATGATTTCATATTTTCCTCTTTTACTTTTTTAATTTTTGATACTGTCTTAGGTGCTGGTTCCCATTTTTCTTCATGGGGTGTGTCACCAGCGTGGTTTACTTTATCTACGTTAACACCTTTCTGTGCAATGGCTTCACTACGCAATGCGCGACCAATGGCTACGTTTTTTTCTCTAGCAGTTTTATGATCAGTGTCAGGAACTGGGTTGTTAAGTTTATAACGAGCACCACGAGATGCGTCCATCATATTCTTCATTGTTTTGTTTTGTTTAGCCTGATCAGATTTCTCGTCAAGAACTTCTTCATTAGTTGGCATGCCATTGATTGGCTTCTTAGTTGCTTTATATGCTTTGTGCTCAGGAGTACCTTTAATATACTTGCGATCAGGTACTGGAGCAACTGGAGTTGGATCTCTCACTTCGTCACCTTTACGGCGATATGCTGATGCTGGCTTTTCGTAGTAGCCCTCATTAACTTCAGACTCAGAATACAAGTAGTCAGCTGCAGTTTGAATATAGTCAGTGGCAAGAGTAATCTTAGATTGAACCCATTCTGGCAAATCAGTTTCTGGCTTTAGCGTATCTTTGATCATTTCAGCACAACGTGTTAGAGTTGCCAACTGATTCAAAGCCATATCACCCTCATAACCATACTCTTGTTCGTCTTTTTCTTCAGCAAATTGTGATAACTTATTTTGTTTCTTCCATCTATCACTCAATGTACCATTTTTAATGGCTTTGGCATGAGCGTTACGGATAAACTGATGTGCTTTGTCCTTACTATCAAATGTACCACTTTCTGCGTGTGACAATTTTGCGGCTGAATGATGAGCGTAATATTCTCCGCTTGGCTGCTTAGTGATGATACCAATTGCTTTTCCTGAACTTGGATGAACCACAGTATTTGTAATTGGGTCTGAAAGATTACCTATATGTGATCTTGACTTTGCGCTTGTCGGTTCAATATTCGCTTCATCTAAATCTTCTTTAACTGGTTTCTTTTTATTAAGTTGATCCATTGCACGTTGAGCCAATGAACGAGCAGCATCCATTCCAGTACGATTTGGATTATTTGGTTTCTTGAAAGTAGATGTATATGGTCCATCAAAAGGAACATCATCTTTCCTTTCTTCATTTGTTTGAGATGCCTTTATAGCATCTGCAGTTGGCGCACCTTTGCTTCCAGGTTTACGCATGCGCTCACCAGAACCATTCTCGATACGTTTACGCTTGGCGTGAATGTTATCCCAAAGACCACGTTCACCTTCTTGAATTTCTTCTTTAACTGGCTGATTCATATTCATTTGTTTATCATTCTCGCCATTAAAGAATTTAAATCCTTTAATCTTTTTATTCATAGTAGTATCCTTTGTTGTTGATCCAGATGGAGCAGAAGTTGTAGTGTTCATGGCATCACCGCCACCGATGTTACCTTGAAGAGTACCTTCTTTCATTTGATCATGCTTCTTTAAATCATTGTCAAACTGTTTATTCGTGGCTTTGTTGATACCTTTAAAACGCTTGTCACCTTTGGCATAGTTACCAGCAGCATCAGCTGCTTTTGCATCAGCGCCAGCAGCAGTTTTGTATTTACCTAAGAGTTCAGTAGACAGTTCATCGATCTGAACTTCTTCTTTGACACCACGAGATTTGGCAGCCATGTAAGCACCAATTGCCATTCTACGACGTTCATCTTTAGATTTATTATTAAAGCGAGGGTGTGTTGAAGAAATAAAATCTTTAACCCAAGCAGCAGCACCCATATCAGCACGCAGTTCTTCTTGAACAACTTCTTCTTTAATATTCATACCTTTACGCACATCGTTATACATGGCGTCCTTGTGTTCTGGCTTCATCTTTGATGGAGCACCTTTGTGAAATTCTGCTTTGTTACCAGAAGCAGCATGCTCGCGCATTTTACTTGCAGAAATACCAGTAGTACCTTCAGCATCTGGATCACGTTCGCCAGAAGAATGAACAGTAATAGATTTAAAATTATAATGACCATGAGCAGCATGTTGACCATTATATTTATGCAGCAGGTTATGCATCTCTTTATGGCGATCAGAACCAGCAACTACGTGTAGGTGTTGTGCTCCAGTAGAGTGGACTTTAGCAGCATGATGTAGGATAGTAGGATGTTCTTTACTGGCAGATTGTATATTAGTTCCAGGGAATGCATTCTTGGCATGGGTAACTTTCTGCTCGCCAGTTAATGGGTTTTTCTTAGCATCTTGGCTATGGGAAACAATAACTATATGATCAGCGTTATGTTTCTTGGCAACCTCATGAACTTTATTAACAACAGCTTCATGTCCAGAAGTAATTGGATTCATACGACCAAATGCCATAACCTTAGATTTAAGGCTGATTGGTTTATCTTTTTCTTCTTTCATACAGCTGCCATCCTCGTAAGGTTTAGTACCTTTTTTACGTTTGTATCCAGTCCAGCAGATACCTTTTTCTTGGAGATCTTTATAGTTAATCATTTAGCAATTCCACTTTCTAAGTGCCAATGCTTTACGACTTGGCTCGCCATTTGGTTTCTTCATTGGACCTTCCATGCCACCCATACGTGCACAGAAAGACTTACGGCGATTTGCTGCTTTACTACCAGCTTTTAATTTAGATGGTGGAGTAGTGACTGGTGCTTGTAGGTTAGCACCTTTAGCATTGTATGCATCACGACCCTTTTGAGTCAACCCACCAGTAGAACTTTTATGTCCTTTAGCATCGACTGCATATTCAACAAGATATTCTTTAAATGTTAACATATTATACAGCCTTTCCTGCGGATTTTAGTGAACTCAGTGGATCGCTTTGTGAATCAAACTTATGTGCTTGAGAAGCAAACTTCTTATCATTATGATAGAAGTGAACCGAACCACCAGAAGATTTAACTGAAAGATTCTTATGGTCTTTTAGGATATGCTCATGGTCTTCACTTGGGTTGCTAGAATGATGTTGAACACCTTTAGCAGTTTGATAAGTTGTATGCTTAATAAAACTATGACCTTTTTCTTGAGCAGGAGTTTTATGAGCATGAAGAACTTCACGGATATGTTTAACTACGTGCTCATGATTACCAGTATCTAGATGATGCTGTAATTCAGCAGCATGGCTATGCGCAACTTTGTGTAGTAATACTTTATTACGTTCTTTAACATCAGCGTGCATCTTTGGATCTGCTTTGGCAGCTTCTTTACGTTGGTCTTTATTTTTACCAACCAACTGAGGATGTGCTTTAAGAATCGCAGCTTTATGTGCAGCGAAATGTTCTTTGGCTTTTGAACCACCAGATTCCATACCAAGACTTGAAGAAGGAATATTCTTGCTAGAGTTATCGCTGACTTTTAAACTTACGCCATGGTGAGTTACTTTACCAGTCTTAGGATGCTTAGTGGAAATATACACATCAGAAGAATCTTCTTTCTGAGTTGCTTTGTGACCAGTTACCTTTTCTGTATCTCCAGGCTTGGAAGTATGAGTAACCGCATGTACTGCATGACCTGGATGAGTAGATTCAATATGTTTCTTAATATGGTTAGCAGCAGACTTAGCATTGGTATCAATGCGCTTATAGTCGTTTGGATGAATTGATTTCTTCAAACGATCATGAGTTTGTACAGGAGTTTCGCCATGTTCGTTAACATGTTTCTCCATATGCTTGCCATTATTAAGATGCTTGCCAGTTAGAATCTCGTGTAGAACACCCTTAGTGTTATTCGAAACGCCACCTTCTTTAGAAGCATCATCAGCTGCTTCTGTCAGGGCATCTTCGAAATAGATTTCTTCGTTTAAGAAAGATTTAAAGGATTTCATTTACGCACCTTTAACAAGTTAGATCTTGCGAATTCAGCACGATTAACTAACTTAGAAGGTTCAGTCTTACCGTTGTGTTCATGGTTAACAACGAATCCTTCTGGCTTAGATTCTTTACCTTCGATATGGTGTTCATAATTGCTATGACCACTTTCTAGTGACTTAACCAAAGAGTTCTTTGCAGCAGCAAGATGGTTATGTGCAGTCAATACATGTTCGTAATGAGCCTTATTCTTTTCTACATGATCAACTTCTTCTTTACCCTTGGCACGTTTTGCGTCTTGGGACTTTTCAGTCTTAACACCAGCAACTTGTTTAGCGTGGTGTGTTTCAAGATGGGCTTTGAAATCTTTTACGTTTGGAGTAGTGTTATTGCGAACAGTTGAGTTAATGTAAGTGGCTAGATGACCATGCTCACCACTGTGCTCTGGGTGAACTGCTTTGTACATTTTATCGCCATGAGTATCATGAACTGCTTTGGCAGCGTTCAGATGCTTATGGAACTCATCTTGATTTGCTTGAGAGTGATTTGCTTTGCTAGTATCGTAGCTGGCATCGTGGTGGTGAACATCAGGATGATCTTTAAACTCATGATGATTAACTTCGTGGTGCGCAGACATTGATTGAATGTCTTTACCGTGATATTGAGTATGAACCGCTACACCTACTTTTGCTTTTGCAGCTTTCTTGGCTTCATCGCCAGAAGCAGTATAGGTAATAGTGTTTGGAGTAAAGGATGCTTTGCCAGTTTTCTTATCGTGCTTAACATCACCTTCAGAGTGCATAATGTCGCCTTGGTAAACTTTACCCTTTGGAGTAACTTTAGGTAGGTGATGTAACGCAGCTTTTAATTTTGAAGCAAGACCTGGAGCATGGCCATGGTTCTTATCGATATCAGCATCAGTGTGATTAATCTTTGGGTCTTTGTTGAAAGCAGATTTAGAAGCAACAAAGAACTTACCAGTCTTAGGATGAGAACCGAAAACTACAGCAGGAGAACCATCATACTTTGTAGTAAGATTAGCATTATTCTTACCAGCCTTCATGTGCTCATGCGCATGAGTCAAAGCACCATGAGCATGCTCAAATCCATCATGACCATGCATCAGTGGACGATCTTCAGGATGAGTAATGTGCTTTAGTTTTGTACCTTCTTCGGCAGCTTCTTTTAAAAATGTTTGAAACGATTTCATTTTTTATCCTATTAACTTATTATACTATATCTTGCAATAAAAGTAAAGCGATATTTGTATTCCCCTCAACTTTTAGGGGTTATCCTATTTTCTTAGCAGAAGCACGTAAGAACCAGCCATGTTTATCATGAGCATCGATTCTACCTGCAATAAAATCAGCCATTCCCTGTTTGTTGGCAGCAACAGCCAAGGCGAATACTTTATTTAGGCTGGCCAAGACTTCTTCGTTTGCTTTTAACAGACTTGCTAAAATGTCAGAAATAAGAACTACTCTAGTTGTTTCTTCTTCTAATGTTTTATACTTGTAGAGGTCATCAATACTTACTGGAGCGTAGTCATCTAACTTACGTAGTAGTTCAGCGATTGGATCTACAGAATTATAAACATCAGTATAAAGGTCGCCAAGGAAATCATGATACTGAGTGAACTCAATACCCTCAATGTTCCAATGGAACTGATGCGCTTTGTAATACATTACAGTAGCATTGGCCAGCAAAACTTTAATTGCAGTTGTTAATTCGTTCATTTAAATTCCAGGTGTAACTGTAGTGTTTGAAAACGCATCAAATGTTCTAGAAGTAAAATCTTGTGGAGCCAAACCAGCTGGCTGCTCAGTATTTCTAACAGTAGATTTAAAAGACTTCAGCTTTTTCTTTTCTACTTTCTTCTCTACTAATTTAACATTCTGAATCCACTTGCTAACTAATTTGCCAGTAGATTCTTTTAGCAATAGGTGATTAGAACCACGCTTGACAATTTCATATTGTTCGCCATCGGATTCTACTTGCTCACCAACATTAAAGATTTCGCCACGGAAATATTGTTCACGCAGATCGTCTTTAACTAACTTAATTTCTTCTTTGATTGGCTCAAGTCCAGAACCAATTCTAATATCATTCATCAATCTACGAGAATCAATATCACGTATTGCTGATGGTAGATTCTTTTTAAAATCTTCGTATAAACCTTTGACTGCATAATTACGAGTAGCATCTTCGCTATCTGGATCTTTGTCCATGGCTGATATGACTGTAGCTTCCTTTAGAGATTTCTTCATGGAAGCTACTTTGTCTGCGCTAGTAACAATGATTACATTGCGATAGGTTTCTTTTAGTTTAGCAACCACTTCGCTCATGTTGTCAGAGTAAGTATTGAACTGCGTGTTCGGAAACAGCGAGTTCAAATACTGAAATTTCTTTTCTACAATTAAGGGATTCTTTTTAGCATCGCTTGAATCGGATGCATAAATGGCGTAGCTGGCATTCTTTTGCTCAGCTACAGATTTGACTGCCTTGATTAGAAGTTCATGTCCGATAGTCGGAGGGTTAAACTTCGAACAGGCTAGAACTATCGTTTTGCTCGGTAGTTCTCTGATTAGTTGTCTATAATCTTTCATTTAATCCATCAATTAAGTAGTGTTATATGGTTATTTATAAGATGTCTACTTTAAGAAGCGAACGCTTTAAGTAGTAGCTGGTTATTCACATCTTTATACGCTGCAGTGTTTATGGTTACATTATTTGGCGCAGAGATCGGACATAGGTTATAGGTAGATTTCTTAACATTAGAGAATTCTAAAGTCATAACAAACTGATAATCTCCACCACCTTTAGATTGACAACGAACACGGATCCTTGCTGAAGCGCAGTTGGCAAAGTCTTCAATCTTCTTTTGTAGTTTGGCGTTTAGTTTCAGAGGATCTAATTTGTTCATTAGGTAGAACCCATGAGTACCTACGTTTAGGTAATGAGTTTTCTTCTTATTATAGTAGTCGCAAATGGCTTTAGCTGGAACGTCAATGTGAACTTCGTTCTCGCCTTTAAAACTCTCGATATCTATTTTATATGCAGCACTCTTGTCTTTAATACCGCCAGTTAAGATCTTCTTACCAGCTGCATCATTCTGTAGGACTGGAACCTTTCCACGCCAGCGAGCACCAGCAGATCCAGAGGTATTCATATTCTCAAGGAGTTTATATTTCTTGGCAATATCCTGCATCATCATCTTTTCTGGATCGCCTTTTATATCGCCGAAGTCCCACTGTCCCTTGAAGTATTTTAATACTAAGGATCCAGCAGCAGTGGGGGATATTTTTAACTCACATCCAGCAGGAGTTTTAACTGTCTGTGTTACGATAGATAAGTCTGGCTTATCATGTGATGCGCCAGCGATACCTCCAACGGAGATACCCATTTTATTTAATGCTTTATAAGCATTTGCTTCGTAAACAAAACCTTGTTGTGCCATGTTGACCCCTATACTTTTAGTATATTTAGGTCATGCGATTATACTTGCGATCCCATTTACCGATCTGGTCTATAATCTTACGAGTGGCTATGTTGTTTCTTAAATCGTAGTTAAACGTCTTTAAGAAATAGTGAAGGGTAGACGAATCTCGTTTTGTCTTATAACGATTTAGCAGGACGCTAATATCTACCTTTGGTCTGCGCATTTTAAAATCTAGATACACACAATGCGCATATGCTTGTATCTCATCGAACTCAGAAAGATATGCTCTCTGTTCATCCTTCTTGGCGATTCCTACTTTCTTATATGGAACTACGTAAGTGCTCCACTCATCACCACGTCTGTTGAACTGCATGAAGTGAATCAGCTCATGCATCAAAGTTTGCATTAAACGCATCTTGAATGATGCCCAAGAGGTTTGGGTGAATGGGAATGTGTTAAACTTTTCAGTATAGATATGAAGAGAACATTGACGTTTGTCTGGATCATATTCCCCACCAATCGCCACGTAGTTTTCAGTCCACTTTGCTTTAGACTTCTCTTTCTTCCACTCTATTTTGGTTCGCCATTTTTTAACATAATTAGATAAGCCATCTTTATCATTTACATAGAGATCTAGATCTCTCCATACTTTTGCTGGAATGAGTTTTGCTCTAAATGGACGCTCATCAAAATTGAGTAAGTCCATCCAGTCGTAAGTTACATTCTCTAGGAAATTCATGGTTCCCAGAAGATACTTGCTTAAATAAACTGCTTCTCAATAAATGCAAGAACCTTCTCCTGCTCCTCTAAGTTAGTGTTTGCAAACTCAGTAATATATGGCATCAAGTCAAAATTAGACATCAGATTACTATATTTAGTTTCTCTTCCACGTAGGAATTGCTCAGATTGGTCGGATCCACGTGCTTTATAGCGTTGTTCCAAAATATCTTTTGGAGCCTTTAGGAATACCACTTCTAACTGAGTATTTGGGAGACCCATACAGAACTCTAGGAATGACTGATTAAAAACCCGATCTCCTTCGAAAAGGATATTGCAATTATGAGAAGCGACCCATTCTTGAAGAGGTGGTTGAACTGCCATGGATAGTCGGTCAGTCCCAGCGAATACTTCGCCTTCCTCATACTTACCTAGAACGTATAGATCTCGTTCGGTATTATAAGAAGCATTTACCAACTTAGCAGGGGAAACTTCTAGCCATGTTTTATCTTCCATAAACTTACGGAACAAAGTAGTCTTGCCAGTTCCAGGCGAACCACCAACTGCGATAATCTTTCTGGTCTTCATAGGGTTAGTAATCCTTTGTACATTAATGGTGTCAACTACACCTACATTTTCATTAAATGCCATTTCTAATTTCCTCAATCATTTTAATCAGTTCTTCTTTACTAAAGACCCAAACTCGTCCACGGAATGAATGTGTGTCACTATCTATTTCAGTTTTCTTAGTAAAGGTCATTTTATTAGTAACTTCTTCTGAAGCATGCTTTGCTAGATTATGTTTAATCTCAGTAGCATAATCTACATTACTTTCACGTAGTTTCATAAGTTCAAACTCTTGAACTCTATGCTGAACAGTTATCTCATTTAATTGATAACGATCTAAAATAACTTCAGCTGGAGTGCGCATTGGTGAGATACTACCAGTTCCACCAGATGTAGTAGTAATTGTGCTTCCATGACCAATAGTAACATGAGGTGAAGTTGCTATTGTAATACAACCACCTGCATCTTCATACATAGCACCAGTAAGTCCAGTCATCTGCGATTTAGTCATTGCCATTATAAAACTCCAATCAATTGTTTATATTCATCTATACGTATAGAATTCATTTTTGGTATATCATACTTTTGATTTAACTCAATCATTGTATGTTTATACAAATCGTTAATATCAATGCCAATATTTAAATTTGTAATCATCTGAAATTCAGCAACTTTATTCCTAGGAGTAATTATACTATTAAATTTGTTGGCAATCAAATTACATTTTTCGTAACTTAGGTTTTGTTGTTGCAGGGTCCAATTCATCCAATTAGTTTTATCATTAAACTCATATCCATAAATCTCTGGCTTTAAACTAAACTCTGAAGTATATGCAGCAAGATCGTGATCAGACTTTCTTGGGAATAAGTATAATGGATAAAATGATATATGTTGCAGTGGATTATTAGATTCCATGCACCAAGAAATTAATTCTTCAAAGTATGATTCAGTATCGTGTGGTAATCCTAAGATAAATCCTGCGCCAATATTTACAGAATCTTTCCATTCTTCTGCCAACCAATATAATCTATCTTTAACCTTAGAAGGATGTAAACCTTTACCAATAGATTTAGCACTATTTGGTTGAATAGTTTCCAAACCAAAATAAGTTCCAATCAATCCCATCTCTTTTAATAGAGTGGCTTGGTGAGGATATTTGTGTATTAAATCAACTCTAAGATATGCGCTGAATTTTAATTTGAATGGCAATTCAGTAATTATCTTATGTAGAGAATCGATCTTATCGTTATCATCATTAAATGTATCATCTGTCATATAATATGATTCAGTGCCATACAGTTCCCAATTCTGAATCATCTCATCTTTAATTTCAGAAGGATCTCTAAGATATGTCCCTTTCTTTTTACCAAGCAATGGATATGAACAGAATTTACATTTAAAGATGCATCCTCTTGCAAGTTCCATTGGTAAACCTTCTTTATGAATAACGTATTGGTCTTTCCAATTAGTTTTAATGTTATCCATTTTTGGTTCATCAAAATTAGTAGATTCTACTATCTGTGTGTCATTAACATATTTTAATTTAATTTCTGAACCAGTTTGAATATGCTTTGTTAATTCTATAATAGAAGTATCAGCATAACCAATAACATAATAATCAATATTTTCATCCGCTTGGAAGTATGGTGCTTTACCGCCACCGTATATTAGTTTGGCTTTGCTATTATCTTTTATGTATTTAATAATAGATTCAATGTCATCTAATGAAGTATAGTACATTCTTTCTTTTTGAGTTTGTAAAAAAGAATTGCTATTATTACTCCAGAAAAACGTAGAAGAAAAACCAACCCATAATGTTTCTTCAGAAAGATGTTTACTCAATGCAGTTTTTATTTCTTCTACAGACATATGAATAATATAATCTAAAACAAAAGTAGAATACCCTTCTTGCTGTAGCGCAGATGCTACTCTATACGCACCCAAATTTCTTTGGATATGTGGTTGATTGGGGTTAGTGTGAGTTCCGCCAGTTAATATAATACATTGCGCCATTAGAAATTGTCTAGTCCAATTAAGACTTCTTGTTCATCATCAAACATCCAATTTAAGTTTTCTATTTTACCTGAATTTATAAATGCAGAAAACTTTTCTTTATCAATTCCTCTTTTATTGTCTAGGCGTAAGTCAATAGTTTCATCTCTTGCTTGCCAAAGAACATCCCAATCAATACCATACCAACCATCACATTCAGCTTTGATAATCTCTTCAGCTTGACGATCTAAGTAGTACCCAAGGTAACGTCCATGATGCGCTCTAAATATTTTCTTGAATGAACACAAACAAGTTTCCATTGTAAAGAAATCTATTTGCGTTTCCAAATCTGGGAATCTATGTTTCGTTTCTGTGAGTATAGATTTGGCTTCGTGCTCAAGAGTTGCATACTCTTGACTAGTGAGTTTTCTATCCATATCGTCATGTCTGCCAATGGCGCAAAGTAATCCATTACGATGAGAACGAGAGCCATCGTAATCATCCAGCATGAGACTAGTAGGGCTGATGCGAATACCAGCGGTATGCTTAAGATGCTGAAGATAAAACCAAGTGGAATAGCGACCAAACTTATGCAGCCCAGACTTA